>Ga0065719_101025_pt1 | contig 220512 bp, 214 predicted proteins | sample GBSCel85sediment_FD_59106 | JGI IMG/M metagenome (GOLD analysis project Ga0065719, IMG submission 59106) | Hot spring sediment microbial communities from Great Boiling Spring, Nevada - Cellulolytic enrichment CS 85C v3 (version 3) | ecosystem: Environmental > Aquatic > Thermal springs > Hot... | reverse complement strand
AAACTCTTAGGGAGGGGAACCAGGGGAACTGAAACATCTTAGTACCCTGAGGAAAAGAAAGAGAAATTCGATTCCCTGAGTAGTGGTGAGCGAAAGGGGAGGAGCCTAAACCTGTGTGGTGTAGAAGCTCGCGGGCGTTGCCACACAGGGGTAGAGGGATAAGGTCGGGGAAAGCCGCGACTTTCCCGTAGGCGAGGTACACATAGCCGAATGGTCTGGGAAGGCCAGCCAGAGAGGGTGAGAGCCCCGTAGGCGAAATGTGTACTAAGCCTATGGACCTTACTCCCGAGTAGCGTGGGACACGGGGAATCCTGCGCGAATCTGGGCGGACCACCGCCTAAGGCTAAATACCCTTGGTGACCGATAGCGCATAGTACCGTGAGGGAAAGGTGAAAAGAACCCCGGAGAGGGGAGTGAAATAGAACCTGAAACCGTACGTCCACAAGGGGTAGGAGAGCTATGCTCAAAGAGGGTTTCCCTTTTTGAGCAAGGCTCGACTGCGTGCCTGTTGAAGAATGAGCCGGCGAGTTAATGCGTGTGGCGAGGTTAAGGGAGTGCAGTCCCGGAGCCGAAGTGAAAGCGAGCCTGAATAGGGCGCTTAGTCACACGCATTAGACCCGAAACCAGGCGAGCTACCCATGGCCAGGATGAAGCGGGGTTAACCCCCCGTGGAGGTCCGAACCCGTTAGCAGTGAAAAGCTATGGGATGAGCTGTGGGTAGGAGTGAAAAGCTAATCGAGCCTGGAGATAGCTGGTTCTCCCCGAAATAGCTTTAGGGCTAGCCTCAGCCGATGAAGCCCAGGGAGGTAGAGCACTGGTTGGGCGAGGGGCGGGGATCCGCTGCCGAGTCCAGTCAAACTCCGAATGCCCTGGGTGGATGGCTGGGAGTCGGACCGTGGGGGATAAGCTCCATGGTCGAGAGGGGAACAGCCCAGATCAACAGCTAAGGCCCCAAAGTCCGGGCTAAGTGGTAAAGGAGGTAGCTTGGCGAAGACAGTCAGGATGTTGGCTTAGAAGCAGCCATCATTTAAAGAGTGCGTAATAGCTCACTGATCGAGCCAAGCTGCGCCGAAAATACACGGGGCTAAGCCCGGCGCCGAAGCTTTGGGTTCTACCTATCTTCGGATAGGTAGAGCGGTAGGGGAGCGTTCCGCTGTAGGGAGAAGGCGGACCGGAAGGACCGCTGGACGAGGCGGAAGTGAGAATGCCGGCATGAGTAGCGAAAAGGAGGGTGAGAATCCCTCCCACCGAAAGCCCGAGGTTTCCTGGGTAAAGCTCGTCTTCCCAGGGTTAGGCGGGAGCTAAGCCGAGGCCGAAAGGCGTAGGTGATGCACAGCCGGTTAATATTCCGGCCCCACCTACTGACCGTTAATACCGATGGAGGGACGCAGGAGGGTAGGTGCGCCTGGTGGTGACATACCAGGTCCAAGCCCCAAGGGAGGGAGTGTAGGCAAATCCGCACTCCCGTTGAACTGAGGGGTGATGGGGAGCCCTCGTGAGAGGGCGAAGGCATCGAGCTCACACTGCCGAGAAAAGCTCCTAGGGAGGTCAGTGGGTGCCCGTACCGCAAACCGACACAGGTGGGCGAGGTGAAGATCCAAAGGTGCGCGGGATAACCCTCGTTAAGGAACTCGGCAAAATGGCCCCGTACGTTCGCAAGAAGGGGTGCCCGAGTAAGGTGAATAGCCTGAAAGGGCCGCAGTGAAGTGGCTCTGGGGACTGTTTACCAAAAACACAGGTCTCTGCTAAGGCGTAGAAGCCGATGTATAGGGGCTGAGGCCTGCCCGGTGCTGGAAGGTTAAGGGGAAGGGTTAGGGTGAATAACCCGAAGCCCTGAACCGAAGCCCCAGTGAACGGCGGCCGTAACTATAACGGTCCTAAGGTAGCGAAATTCCTTGTCGGGTAAGTTCCGACCCGCATGAAAGGCATAACCACTGGAGCGCTGTCTCAACGAGGGGCCCGGTGAAATTAGAGTGTCCGTGAAGATACGGACTACCCGTGGCAGGACGGAAAGACCCCGTGAAGCTTTACTGTAGCCTGGCATTGAACTCTGGCACTGCATGTAGAGGATAGGTGGGAGGCTGAGAAGCGGGGGCGCCAGCCTCCGTGGAGCCGCCGGTGGAATACCACCCTTGTGGTGTTGGGGTTCTAACCCCAAAAGAAGAGCCTTTTGGGGGACAGTGCTTGGTGGGCAGTTTGACTGGGGCGGTCGCCTCCTAAAAGGTAACGGAGGCGCCCAAAGGTAGGCTTGGCACGGTTAGAAATCGTGCCTGAAGTGTAAGGGCGTTAAGCCTGCCTGACTGTGAGGCCGACGGGCCGAGCAGAGACGAAAGTCGGGCCTAGTGATCCGGTGGTCCCGAGTGGAAGGGCCATCGCTCAACGGATAAAAGTTACTCCGGGGATAACAGGCTGATCTCGCCCGAGAGTCCACATCGACGGCGAGGTTTGGCACCTCGATGTCGGCTCACCGCATCCTGGGGCTGGAGAAGGTCCCAAGGGTTGGGCTGTTCGCCCATTAAAGCGGTACGTGAGCTGGGTTCAGAACGTCGTGAGACAGTTCGGTCCCTATCCGCCACGGGCGGAGGAAACTTGAGGGGAACTGCTCCTAGTACGAGAGGACCGGAGCAGGCGGACCTCTGGTGTACCAGTTGTGCCGTCAGGTGCAGGAGCTGGGTAGCCAAGTCCGCACGGGATAAGCGCTGAAAGCATCTAAGCGCGAAGCCCACCCCAAGATAAGGTTTCCCACGGGGAAAGCCCGGTAAGGCACCTCCGAGAAGAGGAGGTAGATAGGCCGGAGGTGGAAGCGCAGCAATGCGTGGAGCCGACCGGTACTAATATGCCGAGGCTTTGACGCCTGGCTGGTTACTGTATGATCCTTCTTGGAGGAGTTATGGAGAGTATAGAGGGAGGAAGGCTACTGGTGATTAGAGCGGAGGGGAAACGCCCGTTCCCATTCCGAACACGGAAGCTAAGCCCTCCAGCGCCGATGGTACTGCCCTGGCAACGGGGTGGGAGAGTAGGTCATTGCCAGAGAGCCTTCCTCCCTTTTTTTGTTTTTTTATCTAATTTCGTGAGGGTAGGGTACTCTTGGGTGTCTTACTTCAATTAGGGTTTTGATAAAACTCTGAGATATTTTTTCCAATTCCTCTAGAGTAAGTCTGCTATTTTCTAACTGTCCATCATTTAATTTCTCTCTAATCACATCTCTAACTACCTTTTCTATATTTTCGGGAGTAACATTTTTAAGACTTCTTGTAGCTGCTTCGACGCTGTCTGCTAACATTACTATTGCTGCTTCTTTTGATTTTGGTTTAGGTCCAGGATAACGAAAATCTACTTCTGGTATAATTTGGTTTGGATTCAATTGTTTTTGTTTCATATAAAAGTAAGATAGCAAACTTGTTCCATGATGTTGTTCTACAATGTCTATTATATTTTTAGGAAATTTGTTTTTATTTAAAATTTCTGCACCATCTTTGGGATGTGATTTTATTATAATCGCACTGAGATATGGGGAAAGCTCATCATGAGGATTTTTTTGATTGGGTAAAAGGTTTTCAATGAAATATTGTGGCCTTTTTACTTTTCCAATATCATGATATAAAGAAGCGGTTCTAACAATTTTGGGGTTTGCCCCAGATTCTTCAGCAGCTCTTTCTGCAAGATTTCCTACGATTAGGCTGTGATAATATGTGCCTGGGGCTTCAATGATTAATTCTCTTAACAATGGGTGGTTGGGATTTGTGAGTTCAAACAGCTTTAATGGGCTAGCAAGTCTAAATAGATCCTCAATTATAGGGATCAGACCTATGGCAAGAATGCCTGAGACGATGGGATTTATGATACTGTAAAACAAGTCAGAAAAATTTATGTATGATTCTGGATAGGCATATTTTATTAAAACAAGAATAGGAATTCTGATGAGGGTCAATATAAAGGAGGTTTTAAGATAAGCTGCTCTATCTTCTAAGTTTCTTAGGCCCCTATAAATAAAAATTAAATCAAACATTAAAATGATTGGTATTATGAATGATCTTAAAAAAATTGCTGAAAGTAAAATTGTCAAAAAGCTTAAAACAGCATAGTCAGGAAAGTCCATCAGGCTTAATATTATAAAAAGGAAGGTAGTAATAGGTGCGAGATATGTAGAATAGAAAGAGAAGATTTTTGAAATAGCTAGTGCAGAAAGAAAGATGCTGTTTATAAAGAGAAATATGTTTAGATCCTTTATGTTCATCTGGCCAAAATAAGACAAGATAAGTATTAGGGAAATATGAAGTAAAGCTACAAATAAAAATAGACATAAAAATCGTAAAATACTTTTAGGTGAGAATGTATAACCTAGAGCTTCTAATATTTGGAATTTTTCAGGAGTTACTTTTTCTCCTTTTCTGAGAATTACGTCTCCTTTTGAGATTATTCTTTCTATAGGCTTTATTGATTTTATAAGTTCCGTCTTTTTGTTTTCTGTTTCTTTAACGTCTATAAACATGTTAGGAACAATAAGAATGTCACTCAGTTTTTGAGCTATGTCTTGTGGAAATCTTATCTCGTAAGTTAAAAATTTTATAAATTCTTGTTTTTTTGCTTTTACTTCTTCTTCTTTAATTCCTTTTGAATAGTTTTCTATGATCCAGGTTTCGATCTTTTTTCTTATAGTATTTACTGTAGACAATTGAAACTTAGATATGTAATTGTAAACCTCAGAGTGTTCCGAGGTTGGAGAGAGGACTTCTGATAGTTTAGATAGGACTTTTATTGTAATATTTTGATCTACAGTATAAATGGGTTTAAACTGCGAAAGCATTAAGTTTTTTATTCGCTCTGTCTCACCCTCATCTCGATATATTACAGTCCTTGTAGCTATGATATCTTTAGGAGCGATATCATTGATTTTTAATGGTGGAATAAAAACAAAGTCAAGAGAGAGTATTAGGAAATCCCCTAAAAGAAAAATGGTTAAAATTAATGTTAAGTTTTGTTTTAGATTCTTACTTACTTCTATTTTTAGCCTTTTAAAGAATTTGTATAGCCTTTTATAATTTAAAATTTCTTTTCTCATGATAATAAATATTTTATCATTTATTGACCTCTTTTTCACTATAATATATAATTAAACTTGGCTTTNGGGAGTAGCCAAGCTGGTAAGGCAGCGGACTTTGGATCCGCCATTCGCTGGTTCGAATCCAGCCTCCCCAGCCAAATTTTTTATTATTCCCAAACTTTATTTTATAAGCTCTTTATGGATAATTTTAAAGTTATTATTTTGGCTGCTGGTCAGGGTAAAAGGATGAGGACTGAGCTTCCAAAGGTTCTTCATCCCCTCTATGAAAACACCATATTGGAGTTTTTGCTTGACACTGTAGAGACCGTTTTTGATAAAGAGTATATATTAGTTGTGAGCCCAAGAGTGAAATCTTATTTATCTTTTGTTTCGGATAAAAATATTGTGATTCAGGATAAGCCTTTAGGTACGGGAGATGCAGTCAAAAGGACAGAGGTTTTGTTAAAAGATTATGGGGGAGATGTGCTAATTCTTCCTGGAGACATGCCTCTTATAAGAGGCGAGACTTTAAAAAAAGTTTGTGATTTTCATAGAGAGAATTCTAATGCTTGTACTGTGGTTACAACGATTTTAGATAATCCTTTGGGATATGGAAGGATAATAAGAGACGAAAAAGGGAATATTTTAAAAATAGTAGAAGAAAAGGATGCTACAGAGAAAGAAAAAGAAGTAAAAGAGATAAATACTTCTATTTATGCTTTTAAGTGGAAGCTATTGAAAGAGGCCTTAATGCATTTGAAGAATGATAATGCTCAAGGTGAATTTTATTTGACTGATGTTATAGAAATTTTTAATAAACAGAAATTGAAAATTGGTGTGATAAGAGTTGATTCAGAGGAGGTTTTAGGGGCAAATACCCAAGAAGAATTAAGTATTATACGTGGTATACTGAAAAAAAGGGTAAATAAAAATAATATGGAGAATGGGGTTATAATTGTAGATCCTGATAAAGTAGTAATTGGACATAAGGTTGTAGTTGAGAATGATGTGATAGTTCAACCTGAAGTTTTTATATTTGGGGATTATATAATAAGGAAAAATTCTTATATCGGTCCTTTTTCTTATATAAATTCTAAGTCTGATTAAAAAGGAGAATGGGAGATGGGACAAAAATGTTTAGCTCTTTATAGTGGTACTTCTAATAGGGAGCTTGCAGAGGAAGTGGCGAAATATTTAGGTGTTGAATTGGGAGAAATTGAAATTAGAAGATTTTCTGATGGGGAAATTTATGCAAGAATTGCAAGAAGCGTAAGAGGGGCCGAGGTATATGTGATTCAGTCTTTAGGAAGCAGAGTTAATGAATATTTTATGGAGCTTCTCATAATTATTGATGCTTTAAAAAGAGCTTCTGCAGGTGAGGTTACTGCAGTTATTCCTTATTATGCCTATGCAAGACAGGATAGAAAAACCAAGTCAAGAGAGCCTATAACAGCAAAGCTTGTAGCCAATCTTTTAACGGTCGCAGGTGCTTCTCGAGTGGTTACCATGGATCTTCATGCTGGACAAATCCAAGGATTTTTTGATATTCCGGTGGATAATTTATCTGCCTTACCTCTTTTTACGAGATACTTTCAAGATAAGAACCTTAAAGATCCAGTAGTGGTATCTCCAGATATAGGTGGAGTTACGAGGGCGAGAGCTCTTGCCGATAGATTACACACGCCTCTTGCTATAATATATAAAAGAAGACCTGCTCCTGAAGTGGCGGAAGTCGAAGAGATTATAGGAGACGTAGAAGGTAGAGATGTTATAATATGTGATGATATTGTTACTACTGGTAATACTCTATTTTCAGCAGCAAAATTACTTAAATTGAAAGGTGCAAGAGATATTTATGCGGCTGTAACTCATGGTATACTAACTAATGATGCTCATAAAAAGTTAGAGGAGTCGGAGATAAAAGAGCTTGTAGTAACTAATACATTGCCGATACCTGTAGAAAAGAGAGTACCTAAGCTAACTATCATTTCTGTAGGGAACTTACTTGGAGAGGCAATAAAAAGAATTTCTAACAAGGATTCTTTAAGCTCTCTATTTGATTAAAATATATAAAAAGGAGGTAATTGGAAAAATGGAAATAACCGAAATAAAACTTAAGAAAAGAGATAAGATAGGCAAACAGTATGCTAAAAAGTATAGGAGGAGTAATCTTATACCCGGAGTTGTATATGGAGCTCATTTAAAAGAAAATATTCATGTATTAATTGAAAAAAAAGATCTTTGGAATTTAATAAAGAAAGGACATTCAAAGGAACAACATATTTTAAGGTTGATAATAGAGGATGGCGAAAATACCATAACTGAAAATGCTATTTTGCAAGATATTCAGATAGATCCTATAAAAGATGATTTACTTCATGTTGATTTTCATGCTGTAAGCTTAGAAGAAGTTGTAGATGTTTATGTGCCTGTAGTACTTGTAGGAGAATCCAAAGGAGTAAAACAGGGTGGTATATTGCAACATGGTGTTGAGGAGATTTTGATAAGAGTCTTTACCTTTAGATGTGCCACCTCATATCGAGGTAGATATAACAGATTTAGAGATAGGAGATTCTATAACTGTGGGAGATCTCAACTTACCTGAGAACATAAAAGTTTTGACTCCTGCAGATGAGGTTATTGTAAATATAATTCCTCCTAAAGGTTATACTGAGGAGGCTTCTACTGAGGAGTCTCAGACAGAGTCTAAGTCTTAAAAGTTTTTTAAAGGAGTGAAAATTGATGATTAAAATTGTGACTGATAGCACTGCTGCTCTTCCTGAAGAGTATGTAAAGAGATATGATATAACAGTAGTTCCTTTAAAAGTTGCTTTTGGAGATGAAGTTTATAGAGACGGTGTGGATATTACTCCTGAGATTTTCTTTAAAAAGGTAAAGGAGAGTTCAATTTTTCCAAAGACATCACAGCCGTCGGTAGAAGAATTTTATCAAGCTTATGAAAATATCTTTGAGAAATATCCGGACACGGAGGCTATAATTTCTATTCATATTTCGGCGAAATTAAGTGGAACTGTGGGTTCTGCAAATGCTGCAAGAGAGCTTTTACCACAAAAGGATAAGATATTTGTCATTGATTCGAAGTTGACTGAGCTTGCTCTTGGAGTAGTTGTCCTTGAACTTGCAAAGGCAGTCGAAAAAGGAGCAAAAGTGGATGATCTCATAGCTCTTGCTGAGAAGATGCATCTACATAGCAGTATAAAATTTACTGTGGATACTTTAGAGTATTTATATAGAGGTGGTAGAATTGGAGCAGCGCAGGCTTGGATGGGAAGTATTTTACAAATCAAACCTATTTTAGAGCTTAAAGATGGAGCTATAGAGCCAGTAGAAAGGGTAAGGACTAAACAAAAAGTTAAATCAAGAATTATTGAACTTACTAAGGAATATGCTGGAAGCGATCCGGTTAAGATTGCTATTGCTTATTCAGATAATTATGAGGAAGTTTTAGAAGTAGCACAAGAGGTAAAGAATAGTTTAAATATAACTGATTTTTATATGGGGCCTTTTAGTTGTACTATTCTTTCTCATATTGGGCCAGGCTCTTGGGGAATAATAGTTTTTAAAGAAGTTTAGAAAAGGAGAGGATGAATAAGTTGTTACAGCAAATAGTGGATGATTTAGATAAGTTTTTGGCTATATTTCCAAGCGATATTAAAAGTAGGTTAGAACAAGATCCTGATATAAAGGATCTCATAGAGGTTGTTCTTGATCTTGGAAGGGAGATTGAAGCAAGATTTTATAAGAAAACTGTTGTTTTTGAGGGGAGGTTTACCACCGAAGAAGATTTAAATTATATTATTGCGAGAGTTGGAGAATTCAGTGGAGACAAAAGAGCTGGAATAGAAAGAACTCTTCATAGGATTTCTGCTATAGAGAATAGGCATGGTAGAATAATTGGATTAACTTGTAGAGTAGGAAGAGCAGTGTTAGGAACGGTTGACATAATAAGAGACGTGATTGAAACTGGAAAGAATATTCTTCTTTTAGGTAGGCCTGGTGTTGGTAAAACAACTCTTTTAAGAGAAACAGCAAGAGTTCTTGCTGATGAGCTTGGTAAGAGAGTAATTATTATCGATACTTCTAATGAAATTGGTGGTGATGGAGATATTCCTCATCCTGCTATAGGTAGAGCAAGAAGGATGCAAGTTCCAAATCCGGCAAAACAACATGATGTGATGATTGAAGCGGTGGAAAATCATATGCCTGAAGTTATTGTAATTGATGAAATTGGAACCGAACTTGAGGCAAAGGCTGCAAGAACTATTGCTGAAAGAGGTGTGCAGTTGATTGGTACTGCTCACGGTATAACTCTTCAGAATTTACTTCTTAATCCTACGCTCTCGGATCTTGTGGGAGGGATTCAGGTAGTAACATTGAGCGATGAAGAAGCAAAAAGAAGAGGTACTCAGAAGACTGTTCTTGAAAGAAAAGCTCCTCCGACCTTTCAAGTGGTTATAGAAATTCAGGAAAGAGATAGACTTGCTATTCATCATGATGTAGCAAAAACTGTTGATGCCCTATTAAGAGGATACATTATAAAACCTGAGATAAGACTTAGAACTCCTGAAGGAGAGGTAAAAAAAGTTGAAGCTCCTACTATTGAGCCTTCAGAAGAAGAGGAAGAAGTATCGGTTTTCGGAAAGCCTGAAAGGGAGAAGAGGACAGAGCCTTTGAAAATATTCCCCTATGGAATAAGCAGGAATAGACTTGAAAAAGCAATACGTAATTTAGGGGTTCCTGCTTTTGTAGTGAAAAATCTTTCCGAAGCTAACTGCCTCTTGATATTGAAAGCACATCAGAAAAGAGCAAAAGATCTTTTGAAAGAAGCAGAAAAGAAGGGTATTAAGATTGCCGTTTTAAGAAGTAACACTGTTACTCAGATAGAGAGATTTTTGAGCGAGGAGTTTGGAATAAGTGTAAGTACGAGTAAGAGTGATGCAGAAGAGGAAGCTCTAAGAGAAGCTCAAGAAGGTATTGAGTATGTGTTGACTCATGATGAACCTTACGAATTATCACCTCAGCCTGCTTATATAAGAAGATTACAACATCAGCTCATTCAGCAGTATGGTTTGTATTCGGAAAGTGTAGGAGTAGAGCCTTTCCGTAAGGTAAGGATATATCCATCTCATTAATTTCTATAGGGATGAAAAATAGCCTTTTTATAACCTTTGAAGGAATAGATGGATCTGGAAAGACAACTCAAGCTATACTTTTAAAAGATTATCTTGAGAGCAAAGGTTTTAAGGTCTATCTTACGAGGGAGCCAGGTGGTACAGAGGTAGGAAGTAAAATTAGAGAAATTCTTTTGTCTCCAGATTTTTCAATAAATCCTTGGACAGAAGTCTTCCTCTATTTAGCTTCGAGAGTAGAAAATACCATTGTGCTTAAAAAGAAACTTGAGGAGAATTACATAGTAATTTGTGAAAGGTATGCTGATTCAACAATCGCTTATCAAGGATATGGAAGGAATTTACCACTAAATATTTTGGCGGAAATGAATGGCATAGCCACTTCTGGGTTGAAACCTGATCTTACTGTTTTAATTGATTTAGATCCTGAACTGGCTTTGAGAAGAAAGAAAACTTTTGATAGAATTGAGATGGAAGGCAAGGATTTTTATTACAGAGTAAGAGAGGGATACTTGGAGATTGCAAAAAGGGAACAAGAAAGATTTATAATCATACCAGGAAGTTTGTCTAAAGAAGAGATCTTTGAGAGGATTGTTAAAAGGATAAAGGAGAAATTTCTTAGAGGGGTGTAAAAATGAAATTAGTTTTTGCAATTATCCAGGAGGAAGACTGGAAGAAGGTAAGAGAAATTTTCATAGAGCATAATTTATCTCTTACCTTCTTCAAAAGTAAAGGTGGTTTTTTGGAGGAAGCTTCTATTACATTGATGACAGTAGTAGAGGATGATAAGTTTGAAGAGGTCTTATCTATTTTAAGAGAAAATTGTAAGGAAAGAGAAAAAATGATTATTCCTCCTCTTCCATCGGTAGAGCTCTTAAGAACTGTACCTATGCCTGTTAAAATAAAAGTAGGCGGAGCAGTAGTATTTGCAGTGGATGTAAGCTATTTTGAGAAAATATAACTATGGCCTTTAAAGAGATAGTTGGACAAAAACAAGCTATAGAGGTGTTAAGAAGAGCTATCAATGAAAATAAATTATCCCAAACTTATCTTTTTGTGGGTCCTGAAGGTGTTGGGAAAAGATTAGCTGCTATCTCTTTTGTTCAAGCTTTAAATTGTAAGGTAGAACCCCTCGAAGGATGTGGTGAATGCGATATTTGTAAGAGTATAGAAAAACTTTCTTATCCTGATTTATTTTACCTTAAACCTGAGGGGCAATGGTATAAGATACAGCAAATTAGAGATATTAGAAAAGAAGCCTATGTTAAGCCATACATTAGTAATTGGAAAGTATTTATCTTAGATGATGCTCATCAGCTAAGAGCTGAAGGGGCTAATGCCCTTTTGAAAATATTAGAAGAGCCTCCAGAACATACCTTGTTTATTTTAATAGCTTATAGACCTGAGTTACTATTGCCAACAATTATTTCAAGAAGTCAAATAATAAGTTTTTCTTATTTGAGTTATGATGAGGTTTGGCAAATAATAAAGGATAAGGTTTCGGAGGATAAATTAGAGATTCTGGTGAATTTATCGCAGGGGAGTGTTGGAAAGGCTCTTTTTTGGGGTGAGGAGAATAATTGGACTAAGAGGATAGAATTATTTAAATATTTAACTCTTCTTAAGAAGGATAGGCCATATTCTCCTTTTGAGCTTGTGGATTTTTTAGTAGAGGAGAAAGATGACGAAAAGATTATAAATCTTCTTGAGCTTGTTCTTTTCTGGTGGAGAGATCTGCTTTTGTGGAAGCTCACGGAAGATGAGAAGTATATTATGCAGAAAGATTTCTTACCAGAAATAGCGAGAAAGGCGCAAGAATATTCGGTCTCAGATCTGAGAAACTTTTTCAGGTTAACTCAGGATGCTATAAGAGGTATTAGAAATAATGCTAATTTATTGTTAACATTAGAAACTCTATTTTTAAGGGTGGGTATGAGCTCATGATGACTGAAGAAAAGGAAAATATAGAGAATATATATGTGGTAGGTATAAGGTTAAGAAGTTTAAAGGTTTATTACTTTTCAACCACAGACCCTAATCTAAAAGTTGGAGATGTGGTGATAGTGAAGACTGTTCAAGGAGTTGAAGCAGGTAAGGTTGTAATTCCTCCTTTTGTTCCTTCTGAGAATTTTGAACCTCCTTCTCCTTTAAAGCCTATTTTAAGAAAGGCCACAGAAGAGGATTTGCAGAAAATAAAAGAGTATAGGGAAAAGGAGAAAGAAATTCTCCAGTTTGCACAAGAAAAGGCTAAAATATTAGGACTACCTATGAAAATGCTTGCTTGTGAGATTAATTTTGATTATAGTAAAATTACCATACATTTTGCCTCTGAGGAAAGGGTTGACTTTAGAGAATTAGTAAAAGAGCTTGCAGGTCAATATAAAACAAGAATTGAATTGCATCAAGTAGGGGTAAGAGATGAGGTAAGGTATCTTGGTGGAATTGGGATTTGCGGGAGGGAAGTGTGCTGTCATCTTTATCTTCAGGATTTTGAGTCTATTTCGGTGAAGATGGCAAAAGAACAAGGACTTGCTTTAAATCCATTGAAAATTTCTGGTATTTGTGGAAGATTAATGTGCTGTTTATCCTATGAATATAAGACTTACCAAGAGATAAAAGCGAGCTTACCTCCTAAGGGTACTGTTGTTGAGACAAAACAGGGTAAAGGTATAGTTGTAGATCATCATGTACCCTTAAATAAATTGGTGGTAGAATTCGATGAAGAAAGAAGAGAGTTAATTTCTTTGGATGAAGTTGAGAAGATATACAAAAAAGAAGATAAAGAGGGAGAAAAAGATAAAGTTCTTGAGAAAATATTGAAGATGTTAGAAGAGGAAGAAGATTAGGTAATAAGTGGATTATTTTGAGGAGATTAAAATATTCTTTTGGAGAAGAGGATATCAAATTGACGAGTGTTGTCAAAAAGATAGAATAGTTTTACCCAAGAACACATCTTTGGAGAGTGATTATTTTAGCTTTCTTTCTCATTACAGATTTCGAAGACTCTTAAGTGATATAATCCATTCGCAAGATAACGGAAAAGTTCTTATTGATAGGTTATTGTCTCGTTGGAAGTTAGAGGAAATAAAAGAATATTGGGATTTTTTAATCAAAAGTGGAATTATAAATTTAATTGGTAATGACTATTATTTTTCTTATCCTTATATTGACAATTTTGGAGAAACCCTTGAATGGTATATATCTGAGCTTTTGAGAAAAGAATTTAAAATGCCTACGATTTGGGGCGTAAAGATTAGAGAGTTAAAGGGAGGGGGAGATTTTGATGTTCTTTCTATCCTTGAAGGTAGTCTTTTATATATAGAGTGTAAAACCAGTCCTCCTAATAATGTAAGATTAAGGGAAATGTGGGAATTTCTTAGGCGAAGAGAAGAATTGAAACCTAAAATTACTATATTTTTTATTGATACTACACTCAAGATAGAAAGAAATATAATTGAAAATATCAAATATCTTCTTGATAGGAGATTTGCAAAAAGTAAAAGTAATATAAGCCTAAAACTAAAAGAAGGGATATATGCATTTGATAAAAGTTTATATATAATGCAAAGTAAAGGCGACCTTATTAAGAATTTTCAAATAGTTTTTAGGAATTTTTTTAATGGATAGACAGGAAAGTCTATTTAAGGAAGACCATAACTATGAGCCTCTCTCTTTTAGGATGAGACCAAGAACCCTTGAGGAGTTTCTTGGGGCGGAGGATATTATTGGAGAAAATTCTTTTTTGAGGAAAGCTATTAATAAAGGTTATCTTCCTTCTCTTATCGTTTATGGCCCTCCTGGATCTGGTAAAACCACTTTGTCAATACTCCTTGCAAAAGCTATTAATGCTGAGTTTATAGAGTTAAATGCTGCTATTGTGGGAGTACAGGAGTTAAAAGAAGCGCTTCAGAGGGCAAGGAGAAACCTTGAACTTTACGGGAAAAGAACTCGTTCTTTTCCTTGATGAGATACATCATTTTAACAGGCTTCAACAAGATGTACTTCTTCCCTTTGTAGAAAAAGGAACAATTATCCTTATAGGTGCGACTACTGAGAATCCCTTCTTTGCTCTAAATACAACCTTACTCTCAAGATGTAGATTAATAGAACTTAAACCTTTGTCTAATGAAAATATTGAAAAAATTTTAAGAAGAGCTTTAGAGGATGAAGATCGAGGTCTTGGCGAAAAGAAACTGCAAATAACAGATGATGCAATTGAGGAGATTGTAAGGTTTGCTAATGGTGATGCAAGAATAGCTCTAAATACATTGGAACTTGCTTCTTTTATGGCATCTCCCTTAGAAGATGGAAGATTAATGATTGATAGAGATGTAGTGAAGGAGGTTATTGGAAAGAGGGTATTTAGATATGATCAAAAAGGAGATGAACATTATCACACTATATCTGCTTTTATAAAGAGTATAAGAGGTTCTGATCCTGATGCAGCCTTATATTATCTTGCAAAAATGCTCCTCTCAGGAGAGGATCCGAGGTTTATAGCAAGAAGGTTAATTATTCATGCAGCTGAGGATATTGGTATGGCAGATCCCTTTGCTATTGTCGTTGCTCAAGCAGCTTATTATGCGGTAGATGTTGTAGGTATGCCTGAGGCAAGGATACCTCTTGCAGAAGCTACCATATACCTAGCTACAGCTCCTAAAAGCAATAGTGTTATAATGGGAATTGACAAGGCAATGAAATATATAGAAGAACATGGAGTAGCGATAGTTCCAGAACATCTGAGGGGCAATTCTCCCGATTATATTTATCCTCATGATTATCCCAATCATTTTGTAAAACAGAGGTATCTTCCTGAAGGAGTAGAAGTAATTTTTTTATAATNCTTCTGAGCAAGGTAGAGAAAAGAAGGTAAAGGAAAGGTTAGAAGCTTTATGGAGAGAAAGGTACAAAAAGTAATTCTTCTTTTAGTTTTTTTTGTGTTTTTGTTAGGGGGGTGTAAAGAAGAGAAAAAAATAGAGAAGCATATAGATGAGAATAAGATAATAAACGAAAAGAGCATAGTAGTTCTTGATACAAAGATTGCAGGGGACATTATAAAAGATTATGAAAAGGATATAGAGAGATATATTGTTGAGGATAGGAAAGAAAGTTATCGGGATTATGTTCTAAACTGGAAATTTTACTCTATATATTTCAAAAATCCACTAACTAAATACTTTTTACTCGAGAAACTAAAATCTGAAGAACTAATAGTTGACAGAGTCAGAAGTTCTCAGGGAATAAGTGAAAAATATCAGATTTTTAGAAAATATCGTTTTTCTGAGGGGGATGAAAAAAACATAAAAATTGCTAATCTTTATTTTCCTATAAATAAAGTAAATGCTGATAATCTTCCTAAGATTGCTTTTGTGGTTGATGATGTGGTAGAGGATAATTTTTGGACCCATGAGCTTTTAAATTTTCCTTATACTCTTAATATATCCATAATACCTACTAGAAAAACAAAGGATATTGCAGAAAAAGTTTCTAAAAGAGGTTGGGAAGTGCTGATGCATCTTCCTATGGAGTCTATAAGTTATCCAAGAGATGCAAAATATTTAGTGTCGGAAGCTATAATGGTAGGTATGGATGAGGTAGAGATTGAGAATATCATAAAGACTCACCTTGAGAGATTTGGAAATGTTAAAATTTCCTGGGTTAACAATCATATGGGTTCAAAGGTTACGCAGGATTCTGAAACTATGGAAAGAGTCATAAAAGTCTTTAAGAAATATAATTTAGCCTTTCTTGACAGTAGAACTATTCTAAACAGTGTAGGTTATAAAATGGCAAATAGATCTGGAATACCAGCTCTTGAAAACATGTTATTCATTGATCATGAGAATGATGAGGAAAGGATAAAAGCTAGATTTATTCAGGCAGTTAATATAGCTAAAAAGAGAGGATGGGGGGTTTTTATTCTCCATCTTAGACCAAAAACGATTAAAGTTCTTAATGAACTTGATAAGGAAGGCTTTTTTAATGATTTAGACCTAGTAAGGATCAGTGATCTATACGAAGTAATAAGTGAGCACTCATCGGGCCTAGCTTTAAAGAATTAGTGTAAATATTTCCGCTAAATAGATCTCTGTATGTACCGTTCAGATTAAAGATTTCTTCTTTATCCTCTATATTTATAAGTACAAGTATGGATTCTTCTTGGGTTTCTTTGATAAAAGATATCATATCTGAAAATATAGGAATAAACGTACCTTTGTAAAGCGCTGGATGACTTTTTCTGATTTTAACTAATTGCCTGTAAAAATCTATAAGTTCTTTGTCTTGTTTGTCAGCACTCCAGGGTATAGGAAGTCTTGTATATTCGTGTAGAGTTCTATTTCCCTCAAGTATATCTCTGTACTGACTACATCCCATTTCTTGTCCATTGTAGATTATAGGTATTGCATTAATCGAGAATTGGAAAATTGAAGCTAATCTAAGTAATTTCTTATCTTTAGCAACCCATAGAAATCTATTTGAATCGTGATTTTCGAGAAAAGAAATTCTCTTGAATTTATTTCCATAGAATTTTTCTTCCAAATCGATCATTTTTACAAACTCTTTGGTAGACCATCTTTTACCTATAAAAAAGTCTCTAATTATTTTAAAAAGATAAAAATCTAAAGTTCCGTCAAATTTGCCTACATATTTTTTTGTTTCTTTCGGAGTCTCTACTATCTCTCCAAAATAGAAAGTTTCTGGAAATTCAGATTTCAAATTATAATAAAAAATACTCCAAAAATTAGTGTCAGGGCCCGTAGCATGATCCATTCTATATCCAGAAATTCCAAATTCTCTTATCCAGTATTTGGCAGCATTTATTATATAATCTATCGCTTCCTTATTTTTAAGGTTTATTTTGGGCATTGACTTTACACCGAAAAAGGTTTCATAATCTTCTCCTTTAAATATAAACCAACTTCTTAGATTACTGTTTTTGTCTTTTAAAGCTTTCTGAAATATAGGATTTTTATATGACATATGATTTGGTACAAAGTCTAAGATTATTCTTATGCCTCTATTGAAGGCTTCCCTTACAAGTTTTTTTAAATCTTCTTTTGTTCCCCAAATAGGATCAATTTCAAAGTAATCCTCAATATCATAACCATGATATGATGTGCTTTTAAAAATGGGAGATATCCATATGGTATTTATCCCAAGGTTTTCTATATAATCCAAACGGCTTAGTATTCCCTTCAGGTTTCCTCCTAATTTCTCTTTGAGGTTTTCAGAATATTCTACTTCTTTTTCATCTTTAGCAAATCTATCAATAAATATGTGATAAATTATACTCTCCTCACTCCATAAGGGTGCTTCAAAATTGTCTATTGAGAGATATTGCTCATAGATTTTTTCATTCATCTCATAAAGGTGGATTTGATATAGACCATTTTCCTTTAAAGGAGGTATTTTTATTTTGATAATTTCGCTAAAGTTAAATATGCTATCATTCCATTGAGTTTTTCTTTCCTGTATATTAAAGGTATATATTTCTCTGTTATCTTTGACAATTTTTCCTGAAGTAATGTGAAACTTTAATGGACAGTTAAAAGTAAATTCTATTTCATCTTCAGGCTTAGGATCTTCTGGTAAAACCTCTTCTAAATATATTTCTTCAAGTTTTTTAACTTCTCTTTCTACTAAAAACTCTTTGTGGCATAAATCTCCGAATATTTTGTCATCGTATATCATTTTATTCTACCTCCAGTAAATTAACTCGTGTTAATTATTTTATCATAGTTTATAATGATTATACAAACATAAATTCTTAAGGAGGTAATAATAACATGATTATTGTGGGTGGTGAAGCACTTATAGATTTTACTCCTATAGAGATAAATGGTGAAATAGCATATATACCTAAAGAAGGTGGATCGCCATATAATGTAGCAATTACTTTGGGAAGATTGGGAGCTCCTTGTGGTTTTTTTGGTAAGATATCTTACGATTTTTTTGGAGAGATGTTGATTGAAAAACTGAAGAAAAATCACGTAGATATTTCCTTAGTATTAAGATCAGAGAAGAATACTACTCTTGCTTTTGTTATCTTGAGAGAAGGAGAGCCTCATTTTATATTTTACGGAGAAAATACTGCTGATGTCTCTTTAGAAGAAAAGGATATACCCTTAATAGATCCAGAAAAAGTTGAGCTTATTCATTTTGGCTCTATATCTATGATAAGAGAACCAGGGTGTTTTGTATTAGAGAAAATGATGACTCAAAATCATGGGAAGGTCTTAATTTCCTTTGATCCTAATATAAGACCTAATTTAATAAGGGATAAGAATGATTACTTAAGAAAGTTTGAGGCTTGGCTTAAAACTATAGATATTCTAAAAGCAAGTATTGCAGATATTAAATGGCTTTATGAGACAGAGAGTATGGATGAAATTGCCAGGTATTTTTTAGAAAAAGGTGTAAAAATATTTCTTTTGACTTTGGGAAAGGAAGGATCAATAGGGTATACTAAATTCTTTTCTGCTTTTTCTAAGGGAAAAGAGGTGAAAGTTGTTGATACAGTAGGAGCAGGCGATGCTTTTATGGGAGGATTCTTATATTATTTGAATTCTATAGGAAAATTGAATAAAAATTTTTTAGAAAATGTAACTAAGACAGAACTTGAAAATGCCTTAGATTTTTCCAATACAGTTTCAGCTTTAACCTGTACTAAAAAAGGAGCCGAGCCACCATATTTGGCAGAGGTTGAAAATTTTATGGGTAAAAGGTATTATTGAATGAAAAGTTTTGAAAAGTTTGTTTTTGAGGAGAGATTAAAAGATGGAGTTAATACTTTTTCTTATACTGTTTGGCTTGCTCACTATACCTCATGAATTTGGACATTTTATTTTTGCAAAGATTTTTGGGGTTAAGGTATATGAGTACGCTATAGGTTTTGGACCTAAAATCTTAGAAATAAAAGGGAAAGAAACAAGATTTGTACTAAGACTTATTCCAATTGGTGGTTTTGTAAAAATGGCAGGAGTTGACGATATTAATCTTCCAGAATTTGAAGAAGTGCCTGAGAATAGAAGATTCTATAGAAAGGCTCCTTGGCAAAGATTTTTAATTTTATTTGCTGGCTCTTTTATGAATTTTGTTTTTGCGATAATACTTTTCATATCTATTTTTCTTATAGGCATTCCTCAGCCTATTCCTGTAGTAGATAAAGTGTTAGAAAACAAACCAGCGAGTATGGCTGGAATTATGCCGGGAGATAGACTTCTATATATAAATGGGCAAAAAATTGAAGATATTTCTGATGCAGTCAGATTGATTACTGGCTCTATAAAAGCTCCAGGAGAAGAAAAGTTTATAGAAGTTACGCTGGAGAGGGATGGAAATATTTTAACCTTCAGGGTAAAGCCCGAATGGAGTGAAGAACGAAAAGGTGGGGTAATAGGTATAGTATTTAAAACTGTTCCTAAGAAGTACTCTCTTCCTGCCTCGGTTAAAAATGGGATTTTAATGTTTGTAAATGCATTGCTTTTGATATTTTATGTTTTTAAGGCTTTGTTTAGTGGAGCTCAAGGTGTTTCTATTACAGGCCCTATTGGAATTGCTAAGATGACAGGAGAAGTGGCTTCTATGGGGCTGATTTATTATCTAAATTTCATTGCTCTATTAAGTGTACAAATCGGAATCTTTAACTTATTGCCTATTCCTGCTCTTGATGGGGGAAGAATTCTTTTTATAATAATTGAGAAGGTAAGAGGTAAACCTATAGAAACAAGCAAAGAGGAGATAATTCATTGGGTTGGCTTCTTAATATTGCTATTTTTAATGTTACTTGTGTACTTTTTTTGATATACTAAACTTGAGAAAATAGAACAAGGAAAAAAACAAAGAAGTTAGTAAAAGTTAGGAAATATAGCAATAGGTGGCGATAATCCTATAAGGGTTCAAAGTATGACGAAGACCCCTACTGTTGATATTAAATCAACGGTAAGGCAAATAAAAAGACTTGCTAAAAAGGGTTGTGAAATTATTAGGCTTGGAGTACCTGATAAAGAATCAGCTTTAGCTTTAGGTAAAATAAAAAAAGCAAGTCCTATTCCAATAGTAGCTGATATACATTTCGATTATCGGCTTGCTTTGATAGCCCTGGAACAGGGGGTAGATAAATTAAGGCTAAATCCTGGTAATATAAAAAACCCCAAATATATTTCTCTTATTGCTAAGGAAGCAAAGGCTCGTGGGGTACCTATAAGAGTTGGTAGTAATGCTGGTTCTTTACCTAAAGAGATTTTAGAAAAATATAATGGACTTACACCTGAAGCTTTGGTAGAAAGTGCTCTTCATGAAGTTAGGCTTTTGGAGGACAATGATTTTACTGACATTGTTATCTCTGTAAAGGCTTCTTCGGTACCTTTGACTGTAGAAGCATATAGGCTTTTGTCTCAAAAAGTAGACTATCCTTTACATATTGGGATAACAGAGTCGGGTACTGTATTTCCTGGGACTATAAGATCTTCGGTTGGTTTAGGAATTCTTCTTTATGAGGGAATAGGTGATACTATAAGGGTTTCTTTGGCTTCTTCTCCTGATAAAGAAGTCGAGGTTGCATATGAGATCCTTGATAGCCTTGAATTAAGGAGAAAAGGGATAAGAGTTATAGCTTGTCCTATGTGTGCTAGATCTCATTTTCCAGTGCAACAAGTTGCAAAAGAAATTGAGCGGAAGTTTAAGAACTATCCTTTAAACTTGGTGGTTGCAGTAATGGGTTGTGAGGTTAATGGGCCTGGAGAGGCAAAATGGGCAGATATTGGTATTACAGGTTCAAAAGATAGGGTTATAATTTTTAGAAAAGGAAAGATAATTAAGGAGACTAATTTCAGGAATATAATTTCAGAATTGGAAGAGGAACTAGATAAAATAAAGGAGGTGAACTCAAATTAGCACTTTAATAATAGCTGGATTACTATTCATTATAGGATTGGGTTTAGGATATTTTATTAGAAGATACATAGAGAGCAAAACTATTCAGCTAGTTGAGAAAAGGGCCGAGGAAATTCTAAAAAAGGCCGAAGAGGAAGCGGAAGAAAAGAAAAGAAGTGCTCTTCTTGAAGCAAAGGAAGAGATATTTAAATTAAGAAATGAAGCTGAAAGAGAAATAAGAGAAAGAAGAAACGAACTTACAAATCTTGAAAGAAGAATTCTTCAGAGGGAAGAAAATTTAGAAAGAAAAGAAGAGATTCTTGCCAATAAAGAGAGAGAGATAAATAATAGGCTTGAAAGCGTTAAAAGATTAGAAGAAGAGNCGAATGAATGAGCTTCAAAAGATAGCTCAAATGACTAAGGAGGAAGCAAAAGAAATATTATTTAAAACATGTTGAGGAAGAAATTCAGAAAGATATTGCCATAAAAATAAAAAAAGCAGAAGCTAAATATAAGGAGATGGCGGAAGAAAAAGCAAGAGAAATAATAACAGAGGCTATACAAAGGTGTGCTGTAGATCATACTGTAGAGTCTACCGTTTCTGTAGTAAGTTTACCTAGTGAGGAAATGAAAGGAAGAATTATTGGTAGAGAAGGAAGAAATATTAGAACCTTTGAAACGTTGACAGGAGTTGATTTAATTATAGACGATACTCCTGAGGCTGTAGTGCTTTCTTCTTTTGATCCAGTAAGGAGAGAAATTGCAAGGATTGCTTTAGAAAGGTTAGTAAAAGACGGTAGAATTCATCCTGCAAGAATCGAGGAGATGGTAAACAAAGCTAAAAAAGAAGTAGAAAACAGAATAAGAGAGGAAGGCGAAAGAGCACTAATAGAAGTGGGCATTCAAAATATTCACCCAGATCTTGTAAGAACTTTAGGAAGACTATATTACAGAACTAGTTATGGCCAAAATGTTTTACAACATTCAATTGAAGTGGCCAAGATTGCAGCTATAATTGCTGCTGAACTCCATATGGACGTAAATCTTGCCAAGAGGGCAGGTCTTCTTCATGATATAGGTAAAGCAATTGATTATGAGGTAGAGGGATCTCACGCCACATTAGGCGCAGAACTTTTGAAGAAATATGGTGAACATCCTGATATAGTTCATGCTGTGGCAGCCCATCATGAGGAAATTCCGTTGGTTAAGCCTTTAGATGTTATAATACAAGTAGCAGATAGTATATCGGCTGTAAGACCAGGAGCAAGAAGAGAAAGCATTGAGATATATATAAAGAGATTAGAGAAATTAGAAGAAATTGCTATGTCTTTTCCTGGGGTAGAGAAAGCTTATGCCNTTCAGGCAGGTAGAGAGGTTAGGGTACTTGTAAGTCCAGAGGAAGTAGATGACCTTGCTGCTACAAGACTTGCTTATCAGATCGACAAAAAAGATTGAGAAGGAAATGGAATATCCAGGGCAAATTAAGGTTACTGTAATTAGAGAGACAAGANCTGTAGAGTACGCAAAGTAATTATGAATATACTTTTCTTGGGAGATATAGTAGGAAGAATAGGCAGAAGGGGTGTAGGCCTTCTTCTGCCTCAGATAAAGAAAGAATATAAAATTGATCTTGTGTTGGCAAACATTGAGAATGCTGCCTCAGGTTTCGGTATTACCGAAAGCGTACTTAAAGAATTGATGGACTACGGTATAGATGCATTTACTAGTGGAAATCATATTTGGGATAAAAAAGAAGGCATTCCCTTATTAGATACCTATGAAAAAATATTAAGGCCAGCCAATTATCCTTTAGGAGTACCTGGAAGAGGTTATACTGTTTTAACACATTTGGACAAAAAAGTGGGTATAATTAATATACAAGGAAGAGTTTTTATGGAACCTATTGAGAATCCCTTTCATGTGGTTAAAAATATAGTTGAAGAAATGAAAAAAGATACTAAAATAATAATAGTAGATATACATGCTGAAGCAACGTCAGAAAAAATAGCTATGGGATATTTTTTAGATGGGATGGTTACAGCTGTTGTAGGAACACATACTCATGTGCAGACGGCTGATGAGAGGATTTTACCTGGGGGGACAGGTTATATAACAGATCTTGGTATGTGTGGGGCTTTAGATTCAGTTTTAGGTGTTGAGAAGGAGGCTGTTCTTAAAAAATTTCTTCTCCAAATACCTCAAAAATTTAATGTACCAGAGAAAGGACTTTTTAAAATGGAAGGGGTGATTATAGAGGTAGAAGAAGAAAGTGGAAAAACAAAAAACATTATAAGGTTACAAAGGAGGGGAGAGATTAAATAATTTAAAAGTCAGCCATGGGAAGAACATATAAAGGAGGTAGGTTTATGGTAGAGGTATTAAAAGTTTCAGCCAAATCTAATCCTAATGCAGTAGCAGGTGCGTTAGCTGGTGTGATTCGTGAAAAAGGACGTGCAGAAATCCAAGTAATAGGAGCAGGAGCTGTGAACCAAGCTGTTAAAGCAATAGCTATCACAAGAGGGTATGTAGCTCCAAGTGGTATTGACTTAATTTGTATTCCAGCATTTACTGATGTACAAATTGATGGAGAAGAAAGAACAGCCATCCGTTTTATTGTAGAGCCTCGATAAGGATTTTTGTCTAGAAAATAAAAGGTTAGAGAGGCAGAAGGAATTTATTCCTTCTGCCTCATAATTTTTTATAGTATATATTTATGGTATAATTCACAAGGAAAAAATGAGCAATGAAAGGAGAGGTTAAAAATATGAAGAAAGGAATTCATCCTGAATTAAAAAAAGCGAGAATTGTTTGTGCTTGTGGGGCAGTTTATGAAACATTATCTACAAAAGAATACATGACTGTAGAAATATGCTCAAAGTGTCATCCATTCTTTACTGGGCAGAGGAAATTTGTGGATACCGAAGGAAGAGTCGAGAGATTCGCTAAAAAATACAATTGGGAAATTAAGTAAAGTTGAGAGTCAAATTAATTTCTTATACGCCAGAGCCTGAAAAGGTATGTGCTCTGGCTATGCGTCTTTGCCATTATCAGGGAAATATTGAGGAGTTAGAAGAAAAACTAACTCCTGAGGAGATTTCTCGTCTACTTAATAAGGCTAAAAAGCTTCAACATATGTCTATATTCGAGCATGCCTCTTTTACCTTCTATATAGAGGGTGTGTCAAGGGTAACTACTCACCAGTTGGTTAGACATAGAATTGCTTCTTATTCTCAGCAGAGCCAAAGGTATGTGAAGATAAAGGATGAATATGTTATTCCTGAAACTATAGAAAAGGAAGAACAAAGGTTGAATATATATAGGGATTTAATTAATAAGGCTTTTGAGGCTTACGAAGAATTGGTAAAGCTTGGGGTCCCCAAAGAGGATGCAAGGTATCTCTTGCCCCAAGCTGTGGAGTCCAAGATTATAGTTACAATGAACGCTAGAGAGCTAATGCATTTTTTTACTCTAAGAACATGTAATTCTGCTCAGTGGGAGATAAGAGAACTTGCTTGGAAGATGCTGGATTTAGTAAAAAATGTAGCTCCTGTGATTTTCTCCGATGCTGGTCCTCCATGTTTTAGAGGGCCGTGTCCAGAAGGAAAAAATTGTATTCCGGAGAGAGGGTGAAAGAATATATGGAGATTTTAAATGGTCCTTCTGGATGGATAGAGGTAATATGTGGGGGAATGTATAGTGGTAAGAGTGAGGAGTTAATAAGAAGGGTAAGAAGAGCTCAGATAGCTAAACAGAAGGTTCAAGTTTTCAAGCATAGCTTAGATATAAGATATGATAAGGATTATGTTGCTTCTCATACAGGATTAAAAATAGAGGCGATTCCTGTAAGTAGTAGTGCTGATATAGAGAGATTAGTGGAGGATGATACTCAAGTAGTAGCTATAGAAGAAGGTCAGTTTTTTGATATGGGTATTGTAAAGGTTTGCCAAAGGCTTGCAGATAAGGGGAAGAGAGTTATAGTGGCTGGGCTTGATCAAGATTTCAGAGGTGAACCCTTTGGTCCTATGCCATATCTGATGGCTGTAGCAGAGTATGTAGATAAACTACATGCCATATGTATGAAATGTGGAAATGTGGCGAGTAGAACCCAGAGAATAATAGATGGAAAACCAGCTTACTATGATGATCCAATAATACTTGTAGGAGCCTTTGAGACCTATGAGGCAAGATGTAGGAATTGTCATATTGTATTAAGGAGAGACGAAAATGAAAAGTAAAAAAGATCTGGTAGGTGGACAGGCAGTATACGAAGGAGTAATGATGAGAAAAGGTATAGATATAGCGGTTGCTGTAAGAGACCCTGATGGACAAATTGTGGTCAAAAAGGAAAGACTTCAACCTTATTTTAAAAAGTGGACTCAGATTCCCTTTTTAAGGGGTTTAATGATATTGATGGATTCTCTTTTTTGGGGTATCAAGGGTTTGAACTATTCTACTCAAGTAGCTTTTAAAGAGGAAGAAAAGATTGACAATAATTGGGAAATTGGTTTAGCTTTATTACTTGGTTTTGCACTTTTTGTAGTTTTATTTATTGTTCTACCCTTGTTAATTGTGAGGCCTATAGAAAGATATATCTCATCACAGATAATTATAAGGTTATTAGAAGGAATTGTTAGGCTTGTTATTTTTGTCCTTTATCTTTTTAGTATAACGAAGATAAAAGAGATTTATAGAGTGTTTCAGTATCATGGTGCGGAACATAAGACTGTCTTCTGTTATGAGGCAGGAGAGGAATTGACTGTTGAGAATTGTAGAAAATATTCTCGTTTTCATCCAAGATGTGGTACTTCTTTTCTGCTTGTGGTAATGCTTGTAAGTATAGTTGTATTTGCTTTTTTGGGACAACAGCCTTTCTTACTTAGAATTATTTCGCGAATACTTTTAATCCCCGTGATTTTTAGTTTATCTTATGAGATAATAAGAATAGGATCGCAGCATACTGATTCCTGGTTCTGGAAAATTATTCTTACTCCTGGATTATGGATGCAGTATTTTACTACAAAGGAACCTGATGATTATCAACTTGAGACAGCTATTGTTGCCTTGAAGGAGGTGACAGAGAAGGAATATGCTTCAGAAGTTGGTTCTTGATAAATTAGAAGAAATAGAAAAGAGATTTAAAGAGATAGAAAATCTTCTCACTAAAGAGGAGATCATTTCTGATTTAAGCAGATATCAGTCTTTGTTAAAAGAAAGAGCAAAGATAGAAGAGATAGTAGAGAAATTTAGTGAATATAAGAAACTGCTTAAAGAAAGAGAAGATCTCGAAGTTATGACTAAAGAAGAACAAGACGAGGATTTACGCTCTCTTGCAGAAGCAGAATTAGAAGAGATTGAAAAGAAACTTGAAAAAATCGAGTTTGATTTAAAGGCTCTTCTTTTGCCAAAGGATCCTAACGATGAAAAAAACATTATTATGGAGATAAGAGCAGGTACTGGGGGAGAAGAGGCTGCATTATTTGCTGCTGATCTTTTTAGAATGTATGTAGGATATGCCCAGAAAAAGGGATGGAAAGTAGAGATTGTTAGTTCCAACCCTACAGGACTTGGGGGATATAAAGAAATAATATTTATAGTTGAAGGAAAAGGAGCATACAGTAGACTAAAGTTTGAGAGTGGAGTGCATAGGGTTCAAAGAGTTCCCATAACGGAGTCCAGTGGAAGAATTCATACTTCTACTGCTACAGTAGCTGTACTTCCTGAGATGGAAGAGGTTGATGTTGAGATTGATCCTAAGGATCTCAGGATAGAGACTTTTAGATCAGGTGGAGCAGGCGGTCAGCACGTTAATAAGACCGAATCGGGTGTGAGAATTACTCATATCCCTTCTGGTATTGTAGTACAGTGCCAAGATGAGAGATCCCAACATCAAAATAGAGAAAAGGCAATGAAAGTCTTGAGGGCAAGACTTTACGAATATTATCAAAGAGAAAAGGAAAATGAGATTGCATCTCAAAGAAGACAGCAAGTAGGTACAGGAGAAAGAAGTGAAAAAATTAGGACTTACAATTTTCCTCAAAGAAGAGTAACAGATCACCGAATTAATTATTCCTCTTTCCAATTAGAAGAGGTATTATCGGGAGAGTTAGATGAGTTTATTGATAGATTGATTCTCGCTGAAAAAGAAGAGCAAATCAAGAAGTTATTTGAGGAAGTTGGCGCAAGCTCTTAGAGAAGTTTTGATATGGTTGAAGAAGGAAATCGAGAAATTTAATCCTGAATCAGCATGGTTAGAAGCTGAACTATTAATAGCTTTTGTATTAAACAAGGAAAGAGCATTTATATATACAATTGATTTTTTAGAAGAAGAAAAAATAGAGGAGATCAAAAGGCTTCTAGATTTAAGAAAGAAAGGTATTCCTTTAAATTATATAATTAAGAAAAAAGAGTTTTACAATACCGAGTTTTTCATTGAAAAAGGGGTCCTCATACCAAGAAATGAAACGGAAATATTAATAGAAGTTGCAAAAGATTCTATTTTGAGGGAAGGGTATTATAGAGTAGCAGAAGTTGGGGTTGGTAGTGGAAATATCTCTATAACTCTTGCTAAGGAGTTTGAGAACATAAAGATATATGCTTGTGATATATCTCCAAAGGCCATAAAAATAGCAAGGTTTAATGCTGAGATAAATAAGGTTTCTGATAAAATTGAGTTCTTTTATGGACCATTTATTTATCCCCTTATTTATAGAAATATTGATTTTGAAATCTTATTAAGTAATCCTCCTTATGTGGCTCCTTATGAATTTCCTTTTTTGCAAAAGGAAGTCAAAAGAGAACCATGGGAAGCTCTTTACGGAGGATGGGATGGATGTGAATTTTATAGAACTCTCTTTAAGATTCTGAAAGATAAAGGGAAGAAATTTGTGGCTATATTGGAAATATCTCCTTTTATATATAAAAAAGTTTTAAACATTGTAAAAAGATTTTTTAATAATGTAATAGTAGAATCTTTTGAAGATAGTTTAGGATATAAGAGGGTCTTGAGGGTCGTATGGCAATAGTATTAAAAGTAGATAAAGATAATCCAGATTTAGAGGCTTTAGAAAAAGCTGCACAAGTGCTTGATGCAGGGGGGCTTGTAGCTTTTCCTACGGAAACAGTTTATGGACTTGGAGCTGATGCTTTAAATCCAGAAGCAGTGAGGAAAATTTTCGTAGCAAAAGGCAGACCTCAAGACAATCCTATTATTGTTCATGTTGGCAAAAAGGAGCAAGTGTATAGTCTTGCTGAAAATGTCTCTCCTATAGCTGAAAGGCTTATGGAAAGGTTTTGGCCTGGACCTTTAACTTTAATATTTTATAAATCTAATCTTGTGAACGATATTGTTACTGCTGGAAGTCCTAAGGTTGGCATAAGACAGCCAATGAATAAAGTTGCTCTTAAGCTTCTTGAGATCTTTGGTAGACCTATTGCTGCTCCTTCAGCGAATGCTTCTGGAAGACCTAGTCCAACAAGAGCAGAACATGTTATTGAAGATTTGGGAGATAGAATTGATATGATAATAGATGGTGGAGAGGTGAGTTTTGGAGTAGAATCTACGGTGCTTGATGTGACCACAGATCCACCTATTATATATAGACCGGGTGCTTGTCCTAAAGAGGAAATTGAAAGAGTAATTGGAAGAAAAGTATTACTTTGGAAGGGAAAGAAGACAGAGGATATTCCATCTCCTGGGTTAAAGTACAGACATTATGCACCAAAAGTTCCTTTATATATTATTGAAGAGTTTAATGAAATATGGCAAAATAAAATAGATATCTGGCTAAAGGAAGGTAAAAAGGTGGGTATTTTGGTTTCGAAGGAAAATGAAGGTCTTTATCCTGATATTGTTAAAAAATACGTTGTAGGAAGCAGAAATAATCTGAAAGAAGTTGCTTTGAATTTATTTTTTTATTTACGTAAACTAGAAAAAGAAGTAGATATAATAATTTCAGAGTCTTTTCCTGAGGAAGGAATTGGTCTTGCCATAATGGATAGATTAAGAAGAGCAGCAGGAGAGGGATAAGATGAAGATAGTTTTTGTGTGCAGTGGAAATACGTGTAGAAGTCCAATGGCAGAATATCTTTTTAGGGATATTGTAAAGAAGCTTAATCTCTCTAATATAGAGGTAACTTCTGCAGGTATTTTTACTTACGAGGGCAGGGAACCTTCATATCTTTCAGTAAAGGTAATGATAGAGCGAGGAATAGATATATCTTCTCATAGGTCTAGGAAGTTAACCTTTGACTTGATTAAAGAGGCTTCTTTAATTTACACTATGACTAAAGATCAATTATTCGTATTAGGGGAAATGTATCCTGAGTTCAAAAATAAAATTTTGACTCTTGGAGAAGAGGATATTGAGGATCCTTTTGGACTTGATATTGAAAAATATAGGAGAAGTTCGTGATAAGATAGAAAAAGCAATAACAAAAATTGTTGAAAATTTGAAGGAGAGGGTAGTAAGATGAAAATTGCAATAGGAGCTGATCATGCAGGGTATATGTTAAAAGAAGAATTGAAACATTGGCTTGATGAATGGAATATTCCCTATCATGATTTTGGGACTTATTCTCCTGAAAGAGTAGATTACCCTGATTATGGAATCCTTGTGGCAAGGGCAGTTGCGAAAGGTGGTTTTGAAAAAGGAATTTTAATATGTGGTACAGGGATAGGTATGAGTATTGTAGCAAATAAAGTAAAAGGGATAAGAGCTGCGCTGTGTAGAGATCCATATGAGGCAAAATTAAGTAGAGAACACAATGATGCTAACATATTAGCTTTAGGTGGTAGAATTTTAGGCTTTGATCTTGCAAAGGAGATAGTTAGGGTATGGTTAAACACTGAGTTTAGTGGGGGTAGACATAAGGTAAGAATAGATAAAATCTCGAGGATTGAGGAGGATGAGCTGTGAGGTATTTACCAGAGGTTGATCCTGAAATTTACGAGGCCATTAAGAGTGAGGAGTATAGAGAAGAATATCATTTAGAACTTATTGCTTCTGAAAATTTTGTGAGTAGAGCTGTTTTAGAGGCTCAAGGTTCTGTTCTTACCAATAAATATGCTGAAGGTTATCCCGGAAAGAGGTATTATGGTGGATGTATGTATGTGGATAAGGTAGAAGATATAGCAAGGGAGAGAGTAAAGACAATATATGGAGCTGAGCATGCTAATGTACAACCCCATTCAGGTAGCCAAGCCAATATGGCTGTTTATTTTGTGGTTTTAAATCCTGGAGATAATGTTCTGGGGATGAATCTTGCTCATGGTGGACACTTGACGCATGGAAGTCCTGTTAATTTTTCAGGAAAGTTATATAATTTTTATTTTTATGGCGTAGATAGAGATACGGAAATGATAAATTATGACTCAGTTTGGAACTTGGCAAAAGAGGTAAAGCCTAAGCTAATAGTTGCTGGTGCAAGTGCTTATCCGAGAATTATAGACTTTGAAAAATTTGCTCAAATAGCAGAGGACGTAGGTGCTTATTTCATGGTAGACATGGCTCATATAGCTGGACTTGTTGCTGCAGGATTGCATCCATCTCCTGTTCCTTATGCGCATTTTGTTACGAGCACTACTCATAAAACCTTAAGAGGCCCGAGGGGCGGGTTTATTTTATGTAAAAAAGAATTTGCCAAGGAAATTGACAAGGCAGTGTTCCCAGGAATTCAAGGAGGACCCTTGATGCACGTGATAGCTGCTAAGGCAGTAGCCTTTAAAGAAGCAATGACCCCTGAATTTAAGGAATATCAGAAGCAGATAATTTTAAATGCAAAGGCTATGGCAGAAGAACTTATGAGATTAGGATATAGACTTGTGAGTGGTGGAACTGACAATCATCTCATGCTGGTAGATCTGAGGGATAAGGGAATAACTGGAAAAGAGGCAGAGAAAGCTCTGGAGGAGGCTGGTATAACTGTGAATAAGAATGCAATACCTTTTGATCCTCAACCTCCTACAGTAACTAGTGGAATTAGGATAGGTACTCCTGCATTAACTACTCGTGGAATGAAAGAAGATGAGATGAGATATGTAGCAAGGTTGATTCATGAGGTTCTTTCAAACTTTAAGGATAGTAAAGTGAAAGAAAAGGTTAAAAAAGAAGTAGAAGAACTTTGTAAACAATTTCCAATTTATAGAAAGGAGAATTAAGAAATGGTTATAGTTGTGGATCATCCTTTAGTTCAGCATAAGCTGACAAAACTTAGAGATAAAAACACAGGTCCCAAAGAATTTAGAGAGCTTCTTTTTGAAATCTCTAGTCTTATGTTATACGAGGTCACAAAAAATTTGCCTACAAAGGAGGTAGAGGTAGAAACTCCTTTAGGTATAGCAAAGGGAAAAGTTTTAGATAATAAAGATTTAGCTATTGTTCCAATCTTAAGGGCTGGACTTGTAATGGCTGATGGTATGTTGCAAATTCTTCCTTCGGCAAAAGTGGGACATATTGGACTTTATAGAGATCCTGAAACTTTAAAACCTGTTCAATATTATACAAAGCTTCCCGAGGATATAGATAAGAGAGAGGTTATAGTTGTAGATCCTATGCTTGCTACTGGTGGTTCTGCAGTGGCAGCTATTTCAATTTTAAAGGCTAAAGGAGTTAAAGATATTAAGTTCGTATGTATTATAAGTGCTCCAGAGGGAATAGAGACTTTAAGAAATAGTCATCCTGATGTTGATATATATACTGCTGCTATAGATGAAAGGTTAAATGATCATGGGTATATTATACCGGGGTTAGGCGATGCAGGAGATAGGCTCTTTGGAACAAAATGAAATGATAGGTGATCTACATGTGAGAAAAGACAAGTTTGTCATTGAGGGAGGACACAAACTTAGGGGAGAAATAGAGATATGGGGAAGCAAAAATGCTTCTTTACCCATAATGGCTGCCTCTGTTTTGAACTCTGGTGATTTAATTCTTGATAATGTGCCTCCTGTTAAAGACAACATCACTATGGCTGAGATATTAAAATTTTTAGGAATGGAAGTAGAATTTCTTGGTGGCGATAGATTACATATAAAGGGTGAACCTAAGGGATGGAGAGCTCCATATGAACTTGTTTCTAAAATGAGAGCATCTTTTGAATTGATGGGACCTTTACTTGCTCGTTTTGGAGAAGCGGAAATTCCTTATCCAGGTGGTTGTAGAATAGGGCTGAGACCAGTAGACTTACATATTAAGGGTTTTGAAAGTTTAGGGGCAGAGGTTACAGTTGAAAAGGGTTATGTATGCGCAAGAGCTAAAAAAGGATTAAAAGGTACAAAAATACATTTAGATAAGCCGAGTGTAGGAGCTACAAGGAATATAATGATGGCTGCAGTTATGGCAGAGGGAGAGACAGTTATTGAAAATGCTGCTTGCGAGCCCGAAGTAGTAGATTTAGGGAACTTCTTAAGGATGATGGGGGCAGAGATTGAAGGATTAGGGACATCTACTATTTATATAAAAGGTAAAAAAGAGTTAAAGCCTGTAGACTACTATAAAGTTATTCCTGATAGAATTGCAGCAGGGACTTTTATTATTGCTGGGGTAATGTTGGGAAAAGATCTAATTATAAAAAATGTTGAACCTGAACATTTACAAAGCTTATTTATAAAGCTAAAAGAAGCTGGAGTGGAGAGTTTTCAAATCAAGGAGAGAGAAGTAAGAGTTAAGGCAGCAAAAAATTGGAAAGGGATAGAGGTAACTACAATGCCTTATCCTGGTTTTCCTACTGATCTTCAGCCTCAAATGATGGTATTTTTAAGTCTTGCTCAAGGGAGTAGTTTGATTGTAGAAACAGTTTTTGAAAATAGATTTCTTCATGTAGGAGAACTATTACGTCTTGGTGCTAAGATAAGTATAGATGGTAGAACAGCATTAATTCAGGGTGTGGAAAAACTTAAAGGGGCACCTGTTGAGGCAACAGACTTAAGAGCTGGTGCTGCTCTTGTGCTTGCAGGATTGGTAGCTGAGGGAATCACTGAGGTTTTAGATGTGGGAGAACATATTGATAGGGGTTATGTAGCCTTAGAGGATAAATTATCGAGTTTGGGGGCTAAGATTAAGAGGGTCTATTATGAAGAAATTAACTAAAGTTTTATTAATCTTTACTTCTACGTTAATCTCTTTAATATTTTTTGTAATTATTACCTCTCCTTTTTGGGTCAAACCATTGATTTATTATATCCTTGAGAAGAATTTCGGGAATTATATAAGGGCTGAAGATGTGAGGTATATTTTTCCCAATAAACTACAAATATCTACTTTAGAAATAGGAGGTTTTGCTAGTTTTTCTAATGCAAGTATTTCCTTGCAAAATCTTATAAAACTTTCTCCTATTAATATAGAATTGACTAAGCCTAAAATAACGATTATTCACAATGAAAAGGGAGAATGGATTTTTCCTCAAATACCGGGAATTGACACCTCTAAGCCTGGGGGCTCAGGCAGTATAAATGTAGAGATAAAGGCAAAGATTAAGGATGGAATAGTTATTGTTAGAGATTTAAGGATTAAGAAAGATATAGAGATCGGAAAGGTAAATGGTGACTTGAGTTGGAAAAACCAAGTTATTACTTATAGTGTGTCTACTTTTATTGATAATCAACAAATAAAAAGTTATGGTAATTATGATTTTTCTAATGAAAAAGGCAGTCTAACCTTTGAGTTTAAGAATGCTTTGGCTAATGTATGGGCTCCAATTTTTCTATCTGATATATTTCAGATCGAAAAAGGTTATTTTACTGGGTGGATAAATACTCAGGGGGAGAAAAGTTTTTGGTCTGCAACTGGAGAAATTAATGCATCCAAAAATTGAGGGTAAGATTGCTTCTTTTAGTCCTAAATTCGTAGATGTGAGTACAAAGGTGAAAATTGAAGGAGAAAATATAACAATCCTTGAGGGGAAAGGTAAACTCTGGGAAGCAGATATAAAAATTTTTAGGTAAAGTTTCTCCCACACCTAACTTAAGTATAAAGTTTTGGAAATTTAAATTTAGAAAAAGTAGATAAAGAATTTTTTAAAAATAGTATCAATTTAAAAGGAAATGCAAAAGGTGAAATTCTTATCTCTAATTCTTGGGAAGAAACTGTGGTAAAAGGTTATATTGTTGCTGAAAAAGGTTCTATATATAATTTTGTTTTTGATAGCATAAGGGTGAATACAGACTCAAAATTGCCTTTGATAAGTTTAGAGATTTTAGGGAATCTTGATGTTGGTTCTTTAACAGGAAAGGCCTCTTTGGATTTAAAGAGTGGTTTTATTACCTTAAAACTTGATGCTAATAATATCAAGGTAGAAAAGATAGCAGAGGTCTTTAATCTTCCTAAAATGGAGGGAAAAGGAGACGTTATAATAGAGGCCAAAAAGGATAAGAAGTGGAAAATCTCAGTAAGTGGTGTTATTGAGAATGGTAGGCTCGGAGAATACTCTGCAGAAAATATTAAATTTAACTTCGAAAATGAAGATATAGACTTCAATTTACCCCTTGGTGATAGTTTTTTTTTCCAAAGAGGTTAAAAATTGAAATTTTAGGGTTTTCTTTTAAGGGTTTACAGGCTAACGGAAATTTATTTTTCTCCAAAACCTCATTAAGCTCTAAGATATATAATCTCAGCGGAAAGGTTCTTTTCTCCGGTTTAGGTGTATTATGGATTTATGGTAAGTATGATTTTGATAAGCCTTATGATGATATATCTTTAATTTCTTCAGATTTTAATTTAAAGGATCTAAAATCTCTGTTAGGATTAAACATACCAGAAATAGAGAGTAGTGTTTACTTTAGGGGAAAAATTACAGGAGATTTATTTCACTCTCCAAATTATAATGCAAGTTTTTATTTAAAGGGGATTAAGATAAGCAATTTTAATGTTGATAGAATTAATCTTCACCTTAAAGGTAAAGACATAAATAACCTAGATCTTTCTATAAGTGGAAAATATGGTAACAATTTTTTGTTGGGTAAAGGAAAATTTAGTTATAGTAATTTTAAATTTGATGTAAAAGGGAGGATTAATTGGCAAGATCAGATTAAGTTTAGTCCTTATTTTTTATTTACAGGTGATCTTTCTTCATGGAATTTGGAAATATATCTGAAAAATTCTAGTCTAAAATATAATAACTACATGTTTAGAATTTCAGATCTTAACTTGAGGACTGATAGTAATAGAAATATAGAAGGACATATTTTTTTAATTGATGGAGAGCAATTTGCATATATTGGGCTTAATGGAAATTGGGATGAGTGGAAATTAACCTTTTGGGGAGAAAATATAAATGTATTAGGTGAAAAGATAAAAGTGATAAAGGTGAATTTAGATAGTAGTTTTTCTGGAGATTTTAATATTAAAGTTGGAGATTACTTGTTGAAAAGTGATTTTGGTCTATCTTTAGATAGCAAATTTATTAATCTCAAAAACTTTTACTTTGATAAGTATTATTTGGGTGATATAAAGCTTTCCTTGGAAAATAACATCCTTAATATAGATGGGCAGATTCTTCAAGGTTTTGTCAGAGGATACTATAAAATCGGAGAAAGCGGTAATTTGGATTTTTCAGATATAAGATTTGGTGATTTGAAGGTCTCAGGTACTGTTAATATTAGAAAAGATGGACTTATTTTTAAGATTCCTAAGTTAAATTTTAGCGGGTTAGATCTTGAAAATATTCAGTGTAAGCTTGATTTTGAGGAACCTAATCATGTGAAGGAATTTTCGGTGGAGATGCCTTTTAATATAAGGGTATATGGAGATTTTAATCTTGAAAGTGGTTATGTTAAGTCGCTATTGTACATAAAAATGAAAGAAAAAGAGATTGGGTTCTTAAACCTTAAAGGAGATTTTGAGAAACTAAGTTTTATAGGTAATATATTTGCTGGAAGTGTTGAGGGTTATTATGATTTTAAAGAGAATTCTGCTATTTTGGATGTAAAAAATCTTAGCTTATCTGAGATTGACAGTAATTTTTATGGAAATCTCGAGGATTTTTCTGCTACTTTTAAAGAAGGATTTTTATCTTTTAAAGGAAATAGTACGAAAATGGGTTTTAAAGGAAATAGTATTGAAAATGTCTCCTTTAAAGGAAGTTATAAGGAAGACTTAAAATTTAATCTTACTGCTTCTTATTCTATGTTTGACTTCTCTTTAAATGGGACTTTTAACTTTAGAGGTGGAAATAGATTTACTCTGTCTTTAAGACCTAAAGAGGGCAATTTCAACGAAGTTTTGTCTAAGGTTCTCTCATTGGATTTTATTGGAGAGGTGGATAAAGACTTTAAGAATATAAGGCTCACATTGAATAAAGATGATATTAAGTTTTTAAAATCAGGCAATATTAATATTGATGTTCAGAATAGTGTTTTGATGGGGAATGTTATTGTAGGGGAAAGGGGAGAGATAAACTTAAAATTGGGTTTTGATGGAAATGGATTAGTAAATCTAAAGGATATTTCTCTTTCGTTACTTGAGGATTTAGATATTTCGGGTTTTGAGGGTTCGATTTCAGGACTTTTAAGATTTGAAAAATGGGATATACCTGATTTTGAACTTGATGCAGTTAATTTAAGAATTAAAAATTTTAATGAAAAGAGCATAAATTTATCTTTGAAAGGAGTAAAAGATAGAAATGGCTATCTATTAAGTGGAGGTATCTCTAAACTTTCGGAAAAGCCTGCAAAAATTAGCGGGGTTTTTGGTCCAAATGCCTTTAATCTTCAAATAAGTTTTACAGATTTAAAGTTCTTGGAAGATTTTATTAGCAAAGATTTGATTGCCGAAGGTGATGTAAAGAGTGGGGTGTTAAGATTAGATGTAGATGGAGATTTAAACAATATAAATCTTTATGGTAAACTAACGTGGAATAATCCCTTAGTATTTAAATATGTTAAGGATAAAATTTATGGTGGAAATTTTCAGCTTAACTACAGTAATGGTGAATTAAAATTGACGGATTTAGAGATTAATGCTTTTTCTAGTAAGCTAAAGATTTATGGAGTAATTTCTCCTTTATTTAATCTTTATGGGAATGTTAGTAGCCTTTGTCTTTCCTCTCCTGATATAGGGAACGGATATTTGGCTGGAGATTTTAAAATAACAAAGGATAAAGATATATATACTATAAATGGAACACTTAAAGTGAGTAATTCTCATATATATTTCCCTAAAAATACAAATATCAGCCTCAACAATTTCAAACTAAACCTTCCTTTAAGCTTAGATTTGGAATTAAAGTTAGAGGATAATATATTATTTTCCGATCCAGGTCTTTTATATCTATATCTTACGGGTGATGTTTTTATAAAGGGTAATATTAATATGCCACTACTTGATGGTAAAATAGAATTTGTAAATGGAAGTATAAATATTCTTGGTAATGACTTTAGAGTAGATGATGGCTATATTAAATTTCCGGGTTTGAGTTTTAATGAGAATATATGGGAAGTATCAGCCTCAAAGATAATTCAAGGATATAATGTGATTTTAAAGGGGTGTAAGTTTTATGGGGAATTCTTCTTTTATTTTTAGTTCCGATCCTCCACTTTCACTAAGGGAGATATTATTCTTACTCTTAGGTCAAAAAAATCTTCCTATTGTGAAGGAGGAAAACTGGACTTTATCGACAATCTTGGAGAGTATTCCTCAAGGAGTAGAAGGGGTTGTGAGCTCTGCTTTTAGTAGTTACATACTTTCTCCTTTACTAAGTGAGTTTGAAAAAATACTAAAAATGGATAGAATAAAAGTTGAATACACTTTAGAAGGTTTGATACCAAGGTGGAAGAGTATTTCTTTTGAAAGAGTTCTTTTTAGCAATTTAAGTTTAAATGTAGTCTATTATTTGGAAGGAGATAATCTATGGAGTACTCAGTTGACCTATAAATTTAATGAGAATTTGTATTTTAAACTATATACCTCTCCTAAAACGGAGTTCTCTTTTAGCTTTGAATATGGAACTCAATTTTAAAGAAAGGGAAGGTGATGGGGTTGAATAAGAAGTTTCTCTTCTTTATTGCTTTTATTTTTGCTTTAATTTGCTTTACTTTTGCCCAAAGTGAGTACAAAATTGAGGATATCGTTATAAAAGGAAATCAAAAGATTTCAACTCAAGAAATATTAAATATGGTTGGCGTAAGTAAAGGGGCAAATATTACCGATGATCAGATTAATAAGATAAAAGAAAAGACTTGATAATTCCACATACTTCCTTTCTGTGGTAATAAATAAACTTTCTGGTAAAAGTGGGATAATACTTGAGATAAATGTTGTAGAATCCCCATTTTTGATTTTTATTAATGGTATCTCTTTCCAGGGTTTGCAAAGAATCAGCGTAAAGGAACTTCAGAATCTTATAATTTTACCCGCTATTGGGTGGACTACAGACGAGAGAATATGGGAGCAAAAGAGGAAGTTTATGTCTACGGGATATTTCTCAAAGGTGGATGTTAACGAAGTAAAATCCGGAGAGGGTTTTATTGTAATTTTCAATTTTCAAGAAAATCCTGTTCTAGAAAAGATAGAAGTTAAAGGCTTACAGAATTTAAGAAAAGAAGATGTTTTATCTATGATTGGGATTAAGGAAGGAATGTTAATATCAGAAGATGATTTGATGGCTAAAAAAGAAGAGATAATAAGCTCAAATATGTTTTCAAAGGTAGAATTTAATATAACTAAAAAGGAAAATAAACTTTATCTAACTATTAACTTGGAGGAAAATCCACTTGTTTCTAAAGTGGGCTTGATTGGTAATAATAAGTCTAATATAAAAGATATTCAGGCAATCCTTTCTATAGTTGGGGATATTTCGGAAAATACCATTATTTCAAAAAGTAGTATTTATTATTCTGAAGAGTTAATATCTTTATGGAAGGCTAAATTATTAGAAACGGGATATTTTAAGAAGGTTGAACTAAATCCAAAAAGAGTGAATGAAAGGTCAGTAGAGGTTGAGATCACAGTTGTAGAAAATCCATGGGTTGTAGCTATAGATGTTAAGGGACTAGTTAACCTTAAGAAAGAGAAGGTTATGGAAGTTATTTCGGGAAGAGGTAGAGGATTCTTAAATGATAACTACTTAAATGAACTGAAAGAAAAATTGCTAAGTACTGGTTGGTTTTCTTCTGTTGACACTAAGTATGTTATAACTCCTAATAACTATGCATATATTACTTTAACAGTGGTAGAGAATCCTATTTTAAAAAGCATTACATATTCAGGGTTAAGGCTTATTCCTGAAAATGAAATCAAAAAGTATTGTATCTTAAAAGAAGGAGATTTTATTTCCGATGATAGGATAGAGGAACAAATTACAAAATTTGAAAATATGGGGTATTTTTCCAAAGTAAGTGTGGAAAAGAGTGTAGAGAATGATAAAGTGAGTCTTAATTTTATCTTTAATGAAAATCCAGAAGTTAAAAAGATTGTTTTTGAGGGGCTTTTTGGAGTATCAGAAAAGGAACTGAGACAAGTTTTGCTAAATAAAGAGGGATTACCTTTTAATTCGGTATTTTTAGATAAAGATGTTCAAAGTATTTTGAATCTATTGCAGAGCAAGGGGTATGTTTTTGCTTCTATTCAAAATGTAGTTTTCAACAATGAGGGAGAATTAATCTTTTACTTTAAAGACTATAAAGTAGAAGATATTCAGGTAGAGATAATACCCTCAACTGAAACTTCTGTTTTAAGTTTTCTTGCCATATTTAGAAGACCTACAGACAAGAACGTAGTAAAGAGAGAAATATCTTTGTCGGTGGGAGAATCGGTAAATATAGAGAAGATAAAGTCTGATCTTCAAAGGATATATAATGTGGGGATATTTGAAGATGTCTCAGTTAGATTTGATAAAGGAAGTACTGAGGATAGTGTGAAAGTGGTTTATGTTGTAAAAGAGAAACTTTCGGGTTCTTTTAATTTTGGTGGTGGATATGCAACCGATGTAGGATTATATGGATTTGTTGAATACAAAGAGAAAAATTTATTTGGAAAAGCTCAACAGCTAAGTTTACAGCTCTCTTTGACTTCTTTGGCTAAAATTAATTATCAGTTAACTTTTATAGATCCATGGTTTTTAGGGGGTAGAAATGCCTTCCAGTTAGATCTTTATGACAAAAAAGTAAATGTTACTGATGCTACAACTTCCTCTACTTCTACTTTTGAAAAGGCAGGAGGGGCTTTTTCTTTTTCTTATCCTCTTGAGAATTTCTGGAGCATAAGCCTAGGCTTCAAATATGAGAGTATTACTCCCATAGAATCATCCACAATGACGACCTCTACCACTGTGGGAAGCTTCAATGTAGGATTGTGGAGGGATACTCGTGATTTCTATTTGAATCCTACACAGGGTTCTAGACAAGCTATTAGTATTGAGTTTGCAGGAGGAGGCAGTGAATCTAATTTCATAAAATATAATGTGGATCTGCAATGGCATCTTCCTCTAACAAATAGAGAAAGTTCTATCTCTATTTCTCAGCAAAAGGAAAGGCAAGTTTTGTCTCTAAAGATAGGATTTGGTTTTGAAGAAGGAAATTTTCCATCCACAGAACTTTTTACTCTTGGAGGCACAAGTACGATAAGAGGTTTCTCTGATAACATCTTTAAGGGAGATACATACCTTCTTTTTAATATGCAATATAGAATCCCGTTAGGAAATAATTTATACGGTGTTTTATTTGTAGATTCAGGAAGTGCTTGGTATAGACAGGATGTAACTTCATTGACAGATATTAAATTTTACACAGGCATTGGTTTAGGACTTAGATATGATACTCTTATTATTCCTATAAGAATTGACTTTGGTTATAATTTTGGAAATGATCCTATAGCTCCCAATACTAAATGGAGAGTACACTTTAGTTTTGGTGATATTTTTTAGAAGAAATGGAGGGGTATAAATTGAGGAAGATTATTATTTTTACAATACTTGTTTTTGGGCTTTTAGGGGTGATATATGGGGATGAAAATTTTCTTATACAGGGAATAGTATTTGATGGTGTAAAAAATGTACCTTATGACGTTCTGCAAAATAGCATTAATATAAAGGTTCTTAATACCTACTCAAAGGATTATATTGAGAAGGAAGTACAAAAACTTTTGAAAACTGGCTATTTTAAATATCTGAGCTATGAACTTATTAAAAGAGATGTAGGATACGAATTAGTAATCCATGTGGAAGAATTACCACTTATTTCTAAAATTGTATTTCCTGATACTAAACTTGTTTCTGTAGAGGAGATAAAAGGCATTCTTTATAGTAAAGAAAGAGGATTTTTTAACGAAGAAAAAACTAAAGAGGATTGTAGTAAGATTGAGGAATATTACTCAAAGAAGGGATTTGTTTTAGCAAAGAAACCAGAGTATTTCTTTAAGGATAACGTATTAACTTTTACCTGGGAGGAGCTTCCTCCTATAGGTAGAATTGAAGTAAAAGCAAAGAGTTGTTGGGAAGAACCTTTAATAAAGCGTTACCTTAAACTAAATGTTGGCGATTATTTAAATATGAATAAAATAGAGGAGTTAAACGACCTCTTTAACAAGAAAAATATAAAGATCAAAATTCAACCAGAGTGGAAGATTGAAAAAGAGAGTACTATTTTATATCTTAACGTGGTATATTTACCTCCTCGAGAAATATCTCTTTCTTATAATTACAATGAATCCACCGATCTAAGTTTAGGATATTTTTGGGGAAATGTTGGTTATATAAAAGGATTTGTGTCTTCTAATCTTCAGGGAAGTATTGACTATGGGATTAGTTTGCAAAGTTATTATCTTGATTTGAATATAAACAATAAAGACTACAGTGTTGCTTTAAAAAGACAGATGTCAAAAACAAATAATATTGAAGCGGAGTTAGGATATAGAGGGAGTTTTGTGATAAATGATAAGGCTTTATTTATTTATTTTACTCAAGATTTAATAAAAACTGATAATGGTGTACCAGAGTCTGGAAGATATATAAGAATAGGTTTGGACTTCCATGGAGGTGGATCTTTATTCAACTTCTCAATCTTATCTTTTGAGGGTAAATATCATCTGACTTTGGGACAAGGATTAGATAGAAAGATAATTGGATTTGAAGGTGGTTTAGAATATCCTTGGGGTAATTCTCCAGAAAGTGGAAATTTAGGGATAAAGTTCTTGTATACTATACCCTTAGGAAATAACGCATATGTAAGTTTAAAGATAGGAGGTGGTAGTAATTTTGATAATTTAAGTTCGCTTTCAGATTTAAAATTTAATATTTTAGGTGGTATTGATTTAGTTAGTTCTCAAAGATTTGTGGATTATTCTATAAATTTAGAAAGTGATTTTGTGAATATCTTGAAGTTTAAAGCTGAGACAAAAATAAAATTTTAGGAGGCGTATAAAATGAAGAAATATGGATTTTTAGCTTTAGTTCTATTAATCTCAGTAGCCTTTGTTTTCGTTGGTTTAAAGATTGTTGGAGCACAAACTCAACAGCCCAAGATAGCCTATATTGATGAAGATAAACTTCTTAGAAATTATCAGCCCTTTATGAATGCTTACAATAAGTATCAACAGGAATACCAAGATAGGTTAAATAAGATAGCAGAGGCTCAAAAGGCAGGAAAGTCTCAGGATGAAATTAAAAAGTTGTCAGATCAGTATGATAAAGAATTAGAACCTTACAAACAGGCAGTACAGAAGGTATTGGAAAATTTGAGAAAGACTTTAGATGGTATTTTTGCTGATCTTTCTAAAAAAGAGGGATATATAGCAGTTCTAACCAAGTCCGTTCAGGGGCAAGAAGTAGTTATATGGGGTGGTGTGGATATTACAGATAGAGTTATAAAAATACTTTCAGGTAGTAAATAGATATGAGAAGAGGTAAGTTATTTCCAATCTTGTTTTTGAGTTTGATTTTTACTTTTAGTGTCATATCTTCTACTCAAACCTTAAATGTTGGTGTATTGGATTATTCTAAGGTTTTCATGGAGTATAAAGAAACAAAAACTGTTCAGAACGAGATAAAGAAAAGGCAGGAAGCAATAGAAAAGTTGATCGAGAATTACAAGAAAAAGGGTATGAGTGAGAAGGAGATTAACGAATATAGGGTAAAAGAGGAGAAAAAGTTGGGTGATTTTGTGGAAGAAGCAAGGCAAAGGATAAGGACTAAAATTTATAAAGAGGTTGAAAAAGTAGCTAAGTCCAAAAAATTGTCGGTAGTTTTAGAGAGGAAAGTAAGAATTTGGGGTGGAATTGATATTACGACAGAAGTTTTGAATAATTTGAATAAGTGAAGGTGAATCTATATGCTTCTTAGCGAGATTGCAAAGATTATTGGGGGAGAATTAACTGGTGAGGATATGGAGATAGAAAAAGTAGCAGAGTGGGAGTCTGCTACAGAGAGGGATCTTGTCTTTGTTTTTAAAAGTAAAGATGTGGCAGAAATCGAAGATAAAACAAGGGCAAGGTCTCTCGTGATTCCTTCTGATGGGAAAGCAAAAAAGACCCATATAAAAGTTGAGGATCCAAAACTTGCCATGGCAAAAATTCTAAAGTTTTTTGATTTTAGAGTTTATCCATCAGGTATTCATAATACTGCTGTTTTGGGAAATAATGTGGAACTTGGGGAAAATACAGGTATAGGAGCCTATGTGGTTATAGGGAATAATGTAAAGATAGGGGCAGGAACCAAAATTTTTCCAGGGGTAGTAATAGGAAATAACGTAGAGATTGGGGAAAATTGTATTATTTATCCTCGTAATACTATTTATGATCATGTAATAATTGGGAATAATGTGATAATCCATTCGGGTTGTAGCATTGGCGTCGATGGTTTTGGATATGTTTGGGATGGAAAGGAACATTTTAAAATTACTCATATAGGGAAAGTAATTATTGAAGATAATGTGGAAATTGGTGGAAATACAGTAATCGAAAGAGCGACTTTAGGAGAGACTCGAATAGGAAAGGGCACTAAAATAGGATCATTGATAATGATAGGACATAATGTTAAGATCGGTGAAAATTGCGTTATAGTAAGCCAAAGTGGTATAGCAGGAAGTAGCATTCTTGGAAATGGTGTAATAATGGCAGGACAAAGCGGTGTTTCTGACCATGTAAAGGTGGGAAATAATGTGGTAATTTTAGCAAAGAGTGGTGTAACGAAGGATGTGCCTGATAATACGGTAGTCTCAGGTTTTCCTGCAAGGCCTCCATAACGAAGAGATGAAAGTTCAGGCAATTTTAAGGAAACTTCCTGAACTTTGGGAAGAAATAAGAAAGTTGAGGGAAAAACTTGGGCAAACAGGCAACAATAAGTAGTTCTTTTACTGCTGAAGGAAAGGGTTTACATATAGGAGGTTTTTCTAAGTTAACTTTTGAACCTGCTCCTATTGATACAGGGATAGTCTTTATAAAAGAAGGGATAAAGGTTCCTGCTCTTTATAATTATGTTTTTGATACTAAAAGACGAGTTGTATTAGGTAATAAGGATAAGCTTATCTCTACTGTAGAACACTTGCTTTCAGCTATATACGCTTTAGGTATATCAAACTTATTTATATATGTGGAAGGTGACGAAATACCAATTTTGGATGGAAGTTCTGTTAAGTGGTGTGAATTGTTGTATAATGCTGGAATTAAAATTCAAGATGCTGAAAGAAGATCATTTTCTTTGATGGATAGTGTTTTGATAAGGGATGGTAATGGGTTATTGCTTCTTTTTCCATCGGAAAGATTGGAGATTTTATGTGCCATATCTTTCCCTAAATCCTTTATTAAATGGCAAAGGTTTTATTTAGATTCTTTAGATAAGTATTTTAATGAGATTGCTCCTGCAAGAACCTTTGGATTTTATTACGAAGTAGAAGATTTGATTAAGAGAGGATTAATATCAGGGGCAGACCTTGAAAATGCCTTGTTAGTTGGGAGAAGAGGGATATGTTAATTTACCAAGGTTTTTTGATGAGCCTGTAAGACACAAAATCTTGGATATAATTGGTGACTTCTCTTTGTTGGGAATGGATTTAAAAATGAGGGTTATTTCCATAGGTTCAGGCCATTCTTTACATATAAAAGCTCTTGAGATTATAAGTAATAAATTTATTGAAGGGGGAAGGGAGTTTGAAAGAAGTTAACATATTAAATATCTTGCCTCATAGATTTCCCTTTCTTTTTGTGGATAAGGTTATTGATTATAAAGAAGGAGAAAATCTTAGAGCTGTTAAAAATGTTTCTTACAATGATTATTTCTTTATGGGCCATTTTCCTCAAAGACCTGTTATGCCTGGAGTCTTAATTGTTGAAGCTTTAGCACAAGCTTGTGGGCTTTTACTTTATCTTAGTTATGGTGAAGGAAAAGATCCTAATAGTTTTATGGCCTATCTTGCTGGTATTAATAATTTTAAGTTTAGAAGAAATGTATTACCTGGAGATATTTTAATTCTCGAAGTCAAAATTAAACAAACTCTAAGAAATATTTATAAATTAGATGCAAGGGCTTTTGTGGATGATAAGTTAGTGGCTGAGGGTGAGATTACAATAGCTTTAGGGGGCTAACAATGAATTCGATAATTAGCGACAAAGCGGAGATAGGAGAAAAAGTTGAAATAGGTCCCTTTTGTGTCATAGAGGAAGGAGTTAAAATAGGCAAAAATACAAGGATCGAGTCTTTTGTTCATATTAAAAAAGGGACCATTATAGGAGAAAATTGTCATATACATTCAGGATGTGTTTTAGGAGATATTCCTCAGGATTTGAGCTTTAAAAAATGAAGAGAGCTTTTTTAATCATTGGTAATAATGTAACCATACGAGAAAATTGTGTATTTCATAGGGCTACGGGAGAAGGTAATGTTACAGTAATTGGAGATAACTGTTATTTGATGGCATATGTTCATGTGGCTCATAATGTTAAAATAGGTAATAATGTGATAATAGCAAATGGTACTCAACTTGCGGGTTATGTGGAGGTAGAAGATAGGGCTTTTATAAGTGGACTTGTAACTGTTCATCAGTTTGTGAGAATTGGAAGTTATGCCATGGTAGGTGCTTCTACAAAGCTTGTTAAGGATGTTCTTCCTTACTCTCTATGTGATGGAAATCCTGCAAAGGTATATGGTATAAACGTTGTGGGATTGAGAAGAAATAATTTTTCTACTGAAAAAATAAGGACAATAAGGTTGCTATTTCATTTGATATATGATAAAAATCTTTCTTTTGAAAAAAGGCTGGAGCTTCTAAAAAATAGGGAAGAAGAAGAGGCAAAAATTCTGTATCAGTTTATTATAAGATCAAAACGTGGAATAACCGATGCATCTTGGAGGAGTGAAGAATGAAAATATTTCTATCGGCATTAGAGGTTTCGGCTGATATTCATGGTGCAAAATTAATAAATGCATTAAAAAACAAAGCTAAAAATATATATTTCTATGGACTTGGTGGAGAGAGGATGAAAGAAGAAGGGATGGAAGTATTATACGACGTAACTCAATATAGTACTGTTGGTTTTGTAGAACCTATTCCTTATATTCCAAAACTTTTATTAGTTCAAGAAAGGGTTAAAAGGATAATTAAGGAGACGAAACCTGATTTAATAATTTTTATAGATGCTCAGGGATTTAATTTGCCCCTTGCGAAATATGCTAAAAAATTAGGTTTGAAAACAATCTATTATTTTGCTCCTCAATATTGGCTTTGGGGAGATAAGAAAAAGGTAAAAGAGGTCTTAGATAGTCTCTCTTATGTTATTGCTACTTTTCCTCAAGAATATGAATTATATAGAAGCTTTGGAGACAATGTAGTATATTATGGTCATCCTCTGGTAGATTATCTACTGCCCTATAAAGATCTTGAACGGGAAAAAAATATCATAGGACTTTTCCCGGGCAGTAGAATTCAAGAGATTAAAAATTTGACTCCTATTTTTTTAGAGATAACTGATAGATTGAAAGTAAATGGATACAGATTTGTAATGCCTATTGCCTCTGAAAAATTCTCTAATTTAGTTTTTGAGTATGTAAGGGGCAAAGATCATATAGAATTAGTTTCTGGAAAAGAGAGTCAGAAATATTTAAAGATTTCATCTTTGAGTCTTGTGGCTTCTGGTACTGTAACCTTAGAGGCAGCTATTTTAAAAACTCCTGCTATGGTTTTTTATAAAATCTCTCCTGTAACTTATCATATTGCTAAAAGACTTGTTCACTATACCTTTATAGCACTGCCCAATATTATTCTTAACCAGATGATTTACCCGGAATTTATTCAGAAGATTGATATAGAAGAAGTAATGACTAATATAGAAAGAATTTTAAAGGACGATATTTATAGAAAAAATTTAGAAGATAAATTAAAAGAGTTAGAGACTAAGTTAGGACAACCTGGAGTTTTGGACAGAATTTCAAACTTTATTTTAGAAATAATATGAAAAAAGTTTATTTCTTAGTAAATGGCCCTGGAGAAATCTCTGGTTGGTTATACCCTTTGGTTAAATGGATTAAAGAGTTTAATCCAGCATGGTCTCAAGATTTAGTCTTTAATTCTATAGTTGTTCCTTGTCAGTTTGCGTCAGGCAGAGAAGAGGAGGTATTAAAATCTTGGAATTTTTTTGGCGAAGTTATTCCTTCTAATAAGTATTGGAGTTTATTTAGAGATGGTAGAAAATATGAAAATTCAGTTTTCTTCCATATAGGAGGAGACTTATATTTTAACTTAGCCCTTTCTAAGAGGAAAAAAGGTATACCTGTAGCTTATGTGGAGAAATATTTTTGGGGAGAGAGATTTTATAGAAAAGTTTACACCTTGAACGATAAATTAAATATTCCAAATTCTATTTTCGTGGGAGATTTAAGATTTGATTTTTTACCTTCAAATGCTTTCTCCGATAGTAATAATATTGCTCTATTTCCAGGGAGTAGAAATTATGCCTTGAAATTTTTTATTCCATTTTATTTGGCTCTTGTTAAAGAAATAGTAAAGGATTTTCCAGATTTTAATTTCACTTTCTTTCTGTCACCTTTTATTGATGGAAAAGTTGTAGATGATATTTTGAGAAGAGTAAATTCTATGGTAAAAGATCTTCCTATAAAATTTGAGATCCTTGATGATATGAAAAAACTGAACGGATATTTAATGGCAATAACCTTACCTGGAACCAATACTATGCAACTTGCATATATGAAAATACCTATGATTGTTATCCTTCCTCTTCATAGACCCGAATTCATTCCTATAGAGGGAATTGCGAATTTATTTAAAGGTAGGCTAAGGGAGGGACTGATCAATCTTTATTTAAAGAAAAATCCTTATCTTGCTTTGCCTAATAAAATATCTCCAGGTATTATCCCTGAGATTGTGGGAAATTTTCATTTTAGAGATGTACTTAAGTATATAAAGGAGATTTTGTATAATAGGGAGAGGTTAATTAAGATTCATGAAAAATTAAAGGAGAATTTTAATAAGGATTATTTGAGCTCTGAGATTATATGGAAAGACTTATACAATGAAGTACTTAGCAAGATTATTTAAATTAATAAAACCTTATTGGGGATATTTTATATTAGGTCTTTTTTGTATTCTAGTTGGTAATGGGGCTCAATTGTATGCTCCTAAATTTTTAGGAGAACTTTTAGATCAGCTTTCTAATGTTAAAGATCTTGCTGTCCTTAATAGACTTTCGCTAATAATTATACTTCTTCTTTTCTTAAGAAGTTTATTTTTATATGGACAAATTTATATTTTCTCTTTTATAGGTCATAGAGTTGTTGCAGATCTTAGGGAAAAGCTTTTCTCCAAAATTCAATACTTATCTCTTGATTATTTAAATCGATGGAATAGTGGAGATCTCATTGCAAGAACTTTACAAGATACTCAGCTAATTCAGACATCTTTCCTCTCAGGTATCGCAGATCTTTTTTATGCTATTGTACTCCTCTTGGGAGTATTAATAATTGTAGTACTTACTGATTGGCAGCTTGCTCTTGCTACTTTTCTTGTTATTCCTCTTTTTGTCTTTTCTATATCAGGAATAGGGAAGGAAATTCAGAAATGGTCTTTGGCTGTCCAGAGAAAGATTGCAGATCTTACAAGAATAATTCAAGAAAGCATTAAAGGAGCAAGAGTAGTTAGAGTATTTTCTCAAGAAGAGACGGAGATTAAAAGGTTTAAGGAAGAGAATGAGAAGAATTTTTTTAGAAACCTAAAGATAGCAAGGCTTACTGCCATTCAAATTCCTCTCTCTAGCTTTTTAAGTGCTTTAGCACTTGTTTTTATTCTATGGCTTGGAACGAGAAAAATTGCCAAGGGAGAGATGACTCTTGGAACTTTTGTGGCTTTTTTAACTTATGTAGGTATGGCTATTGATCCTACACAGACTATTTTGAGAGTTTTAGCGGGATTAAGACAGGCATATGCTGCTTTAGAACGAATCTTTGAGGTTTTGGAGATGGGCAAAGAAGTATTAGAGGTAAAAAATCCTATTGTTCTTCCACCTATAAAGGGTTTTGTAGAATTTGATAATGTTTCCTTTACTTATGACGGGATTAATTGGGTGTTAAAAGATATAAATCTTAAAGTTAGAGCTGGAGAAAAAATTGCCATTGTAGGAAGTAGCGGAGCAGGGAAAACTTCTTTAGTAAATCTGATACCACGTTTTATTGATCCAACTAAAGGGGTAGTAAGGATAGATGGATATGATATTAGAAAAGTTAGTCTTAAATCTTTAAGATCACAAATTGGTTTTGTACCCCAAGAGACAATTATTTTTCATGGTACAGTGAGGGATAATATAAGTTATGGAAATCCGTATGTTTCCTTTGAGGAAATTGTAGAAGCTGCAAAGATGGCAAGAGCTCATGATTTTATAATGAAATTACCTCAAGGATACGATACTATAATTGGTGAAGGAGGAATTAATTTATCGGGAGGACAGGCTCAGAGAATAGCTATTGCAAGAACTATTCTTTTAAAACCTCGATTGATTATTCTTGATGAGGCTACATCTGCTCTTGATTCAGAGTCTGAGGCTTTTGTTCAAGAGGCTCTTGAGGAGCTGATGAGAGGGAAAACTGCTTTTATTGTTGCTCATAGGCTTTCAACTATTAAAAGAGCTGACAGAATTGTGGTACTTGAGAATGGAGAAATAGTAGAAGAAGGTACCCATGAAGAGCTCTTGAAATTGGGAGGAGTTTATCTGAGAATAATAAAATGGCAATTAGAGGAGAGTAAGGACAAAAATGAATAAGGTAAAAGTAGGAGTTATAGGTGTAGGTTATTTAGGACAACATCATGTGAGAATCTTTAGTGAGATTCCCCAAGTAGAACTTTTGGGGGTATGTGATATAAATCTTAAAAGGGCTAAAGAAATTGCTTCTATATATAATATACCCTTTGTGACTGACGATTATAGAGATCTCATTGATAAGGTAGAGGCTGTAAGTATTGTTACTCCAACAATTTCTCATTTTCAGATAGCGAAAGATTTTCTTGAGAAGGGCATTCATACCTTTATTGAAAAGCCTGTTACGTATAACTTAAGGGAAGCAGAGATATTGTTAGATATCGCGAGTGGAAAAGATTTAGTTTTACAGGTAGGACATATTGAAAGATTTAATCCTGCAGTACAGGAATTAAAAAAGTATATAAAGAATCCTTTTTATATTGAGGCAAGGAGAATGGGACCTTTTGATGGTAGGTCTACCGATGTTGGGGTTGTTATGGATCTTATGATACATGATTTAGACATTCTTTTTTATATTCTTGGAAAGAATAGAAAAATTATTGATATAAATGGAGTAGGTTATTCTATTTATACTCCTCATGAAGATTTTGCAACAGTGAATATCCTTTTTGAAGGGGATATATTTGTAAATCTTATAGCAAGTAAAGTTTCACCTAAGAAGTTAAGAAAACTCGATATTCATGAAAAGAGTGGAGATCAAATAATTGTAGATTATATTGAACAGAGTATATCTATAGTTCATGGAGGAGCTCAGCATATTGAGTCTAGTTTAGAGTCACCGGTTTTAGAAAGAGAAGAACCATTGAGATTGGAACTTGAACATTTTGTAAAATGTATTTTGGAGGGGAAAGATCCTGAGGTTACTCTTGAAGATGGTAAGTTAGCATTAGCGCTTGCTACAGAAATATTGAAGGAGTTGAAGGTTTTTGATTTTAAGAGGTAGATTGTTTGTTATTGTTTTTTCCCTTTTTGTCTTAATTAGTTTAGCGGGTGGACAGGATTTTAACCTTTTAATAAAAGAATACGAGGCTAAATATAATAAGGATCCAAGGGACCCCGATACTGTTTTTAATCTGCTTGTGTTGTATGGTGCTATAGGAAATTTAGAAAAATTATATGAATATTACAATATCCTAAATAAGATCGATCCTAATTACTTAAAGAAAAATATAAGGTCTAACCTTAAAAATAATTCTGAGGATATTTTTAATCTTTACAAAATTGCCTTTTCTTATTATTTCTTGGGAGAGGTGGATAAGGCAATTTATTATTTTAACAAGCTAAGTTTATTGAGGCCTAAGGATGATTGGATAATGAGTTATCTTGCATATTTACATTACTTAAAGGGCAACTATAATGAAGTCGAAGCTCTTGTGAATAAGGGCCTTGAGATAAATAGAGACAATGAAGCACTTCATGCTTTGAGGTGTGCATTATATTTAAAAAAGGGTAATTATCTTTTAGCCTTGAAAGAATATTTTATTACTATGAATATTGTTCAAAAAAAGGGATACAAGAACATATGGGAGATACTCAGAGGTTTGAGATAAAAATTGACATGAAATTAAAAATTTTTTAACATTAAAGCATATGAGTTTGGAAACTGTTGGCATTTATAAATATTACGGCAAAAGATGTGTGGTTAGAAATGTATCCCTTACTGTAGATCCTGGGTATGTAGTTGGCCTTCTAGGTCCTAACGGGGCTGGTAAGACTACTACTTTCTATACTATCATGGGAGAGGTTTATGCTGATGGTGGAAAAGTAATTCTCGATGGTGAAGATATTACTTATCTTTCTATGCCTCAAAGGGCAAGAAAAGGCATAGGCTATCTTGCTCAGGATCCTACAATTTTTAGGAAGCTCACTGTGGAAGAGAATATTAAATTAGTTTTAGAACTTACCAATTTAACGCCTAAAGAGCAAAAGAAAAAACTTGAGGAATTAATTGATGAATTTCAACTCCATAAAGTTAGGAAAAATTTAGGTTATACCTTGTCGGGTGGGGAAAGAAGAAGGGTAGAGATAGCAAGGGTTTTAGCTTTATCGCCTAGGTATATACTTCTTGATGAACCCTTTGCAGGGGTAGATCCTATCACAGTACAGAATCTTCAAGAGACTATTTATTATTTAAAAGATAAAGGACTTGGGATTCTTATAACAGATCATAATGTACGAGACACATTAGCTATAACAGATTATGCTTATATTATCTTTTCGGGAGAGGTTCTGATCTCAGGAACTCCTGGGGAAATAATTAGTAGTGATATTGCAAAAAGATTCTTTCTTGGGGAGAGGTTTAATCTTTGATGTCTGGAATAATACTAATAGTTATATTGCTTGTTGCTAGCGGATTAATAGCATATGCAGGTGACTATGTGGGAAGGAAGGCAGGAAAAAAGAAACTTTCTATTTTTAACCTTCGTCCTAAGTATACCTCAAGGATTATTAGCGTTTTTACTGGGATTCTTATCATGATTTTTTCTCTTATTGTTTTATCTATATTTTCTGAAAATGTTAGGATAGCTCTTTTTGGCATGGAAAAGTTAAAAAGAGAAATAACTGATCTTCAGGTTAACATAAAAAATAAAGAAAAAGAACTTTCAGAGATTATACAGAAATATGAAGAGGTGAGGATAGAAAGAGAGAAAGCGATAAAGGAGTTGGAGAGTTATAAGAAGAAGCTTGATGAGTTAGAGAAAGATAGAGCTAAAATGCTTACAGAAATTAAGAATTTATCTAGGGAGAGAGAATTACTTTTAAGAGAAAATGAGAAATTGCAAAGATCTATATATGATATTTCTCAAAAGATCTCTTTTTTAAATAAGGAGAGGGAAAAATTGTTAGAGGAAAAGAAAGAGCTTATTGATGAGATACAGTTTTTGAACTCTACAATAACGAGTATGAGAACTGAAGGCATAGTTTTTAGGAGAGGAGAATTGATACTCAACTATATTTCAAAGGGAAGTTTAAACAAGGAACAGGCAGAAAAAGAAGCTAAGGCACTTCTTTCATTGATAGAAAATATAGCTAAAGAGAGGGGAGCTGGAAGTGAGGAAAAGGGATTTATATGGATTCCCGAAGCGGAATGGAAAAAACTATTAGATGCTTTTACAAGTCCTGGAGAGAAATTAATAAGAGTCTTTTCTCTTGCAAATATTTTTGAGGGAGAACCTGCTCTTTTAAACTTTGAGATATATCCATATAGGCTTGTATTCAAGAAGGGAGAGATATTGGTTTTAAAAGTGATTGATGGTGGGGAAGATATGAATAGTATCGAAGCGAAGCTTCTTGAAGTGCTTTCTGAAGTTAACAGAATAGCACAGCAAAAGGGTGTACTTCCAGATCCTCTCACTAATACTGTTGGAGAAATTTCTTTTGAAGAATTTTATAATATAGTTTATAAAATAAAAGAAAAAAACAAAAAGGTTATTCTAAAAGTTATAGTTGATGAAGATACCTATAACAGTGGTCCTTTAAAAATAAGATTTGAATTGTAGGAGGTAGAAAGTCTATGGAGAAAAAGTTTGTGGAAGAGTTAACCTCTCAAAAAGAAGATTTTTCTAAATGGTATACAGAAGTGGTTTTAAAAGCAGATTTAGTGGATTATTCTCCAGTTAAGGGATGTATGGTGATAAAACCTTACGGTTATGCTATTTGGGAAAATATGCAGAGAATTCTTGATGAGAAGATAAAAGCAACAGGCCATGTAAATGCCTATTTTCCCCTTTTTATACCTAAGAGCTTTCTAGAAAAGGAGGCAGAGCATGTAGAAGGTTTTTCTCCTCAGGTTGCTTGGGTAACTAAAGGAGGGGATGAAGAGCTATTTGAACCTCTTGCTGTAAGACCTACCTCGGAGGCAATTATATGTAGTATGTATTCAAAATGGATACAGTCTTGGAGAGATTTGCCAGTCTTAATAAATCAGTGGGCAAATGTGGTAAGATGGGAAAAAGAGACAAGGCCCTTTTTAAGAACTACAGAGTTCTTATGGCAAGAAGGGCATACTGCTCATAGAACCTTTGAAGAGGCAGAAGAAGAAGCATTGAGAATGTTGAATGTTTACAAGGATTTTGTTGAAAATGATCTTGCTATTCCTGTGATAGCTGGAAGAAAAACTGAGAACGAAAAATTCGCAGGTGCACTTCACACTTATTCCATTGAGGTACTTCTTGCAGACGGTAGAGCCCTTCAAGCTGGAACTTCTCATAACTTAGGTCAGCATTTTGCGAAAGCCTTCGATATAATGTTCCAGGATGTGGATGGAGAGAGAAAATATGTGTGGCAAACTAGCTGGGGAGTTTCTACAAGATTGATAGGAGCTTTAATAATGACCCATGGAGACGATTATGGACTTGTACTTCCCCCAAGAGTTGCTCCTTATCAGATAGTCATCATACCTATATGGAAAAGTGAAACGGATAAGACAAAAGTTTATAATTATGTGGACGAGATTTATGAGGTCTTAAGAAAATACTTCAGAGTTAAAGTAGATAAAGACGAGGAACATACTCCAGGATGGAAGTTCAATGAATGGGAATTGAAAGGTGTTCCTGTTAGAGTGGAAATAGGCCCTAAAGAGGTAGAGAAGCAAGAGTTATATGTGGCAAGAAGAGATTTGAGAATAAAAATGTCAATTAAGAGAGAAAATATGGTCCAGGATTTGGAAAATCTTCTGAGAGATATTCAGAAGACTCTCTTTGAAAAGGCGTTGAGATTTAGAGAAGAAAATACATATGAAATTGATAATTTTGAAGAATTTAAGAGGATTATGGATACAAAAAGGGGATTTGTAAAGGCAAGTTGGTGTGGAGAGGGGGAATGTGAGTTAAAGATAAAAGAATTAACAGGAGCAACCATAAGAAATATACCTCTTGATTGGAAGGAAGAAGAAGGAAAATGTATTTTATGTGGAAAGGAGACAAAAATAAAGGCTCTTTTTGCAAAAGCCTACTGATATGGTTAAAGTTTTGATTGAAAGAATAGACAAAGATTTACCTCTCCCTAATTATGCTACCTCTGGGTCAGCAGCATTGGATCTATATTCTCGTATTGACTTTGAACTTCCTCCCTTTAAAGAGATCGGAGGGGGGCTTGTAATTCCTACTGGTATAAAAATTGCTTTGCCTGAGGGATATTTAGCTTTTGTTTTACCAAGAAGTGGGCGTTGCTGCAAAGAAGGGAAGTATCAATTCTTAATACTCCAGGACTTATTGATAGTGATTACAGAGGAGAAATTTTCGTAAATTTAATCAATTTTTCTAATAAGACATTTTATGGAAAAAGAGGTATGCGTATTGCTCAACTTTTGGTTCTTCAATATGCTCACGTGATGTGGGAAGAAATATCTCAGCTTCCCCCAAACTGAGAGAGGTGAAGGGGGGCTGGGAAGTACAGGATTATAATCTTCTTTAAAATTTTTTGATAATATAATTCTTAGGAAGTAAAAAAATATAAAAAGTAAGGGGGTTTTGAAGGAAAAATGAAATATGAAACTGAAAATTTAAGAAATGTAGGACTTTTTGGACATGGGGGTGCTGGAAAGACAAGTTTAGCGGAGGCGATTCTCTATACTGCAAAAGTAATTGATAGGATGGGAAGAGTAGAGAATGGAAACACGGTATCGGATTTTGAGCCTGAAGAGATAAAAAGAGGTATTTCTCTAAGCTTATCTATTTTGCCTTTAGAGTGGAAGGGCAAAAAGATAAACTTGATAGATACTCCAGGATACGCAGATTTTATAGGAGAAATTATAAGTGCATTAAGGGCTGTGGATAGTATGCTTATTGTAATAGATGCGATTTCAGGAATACAGGTTCAAACTGAGAAGGTTTGGAGTATGGGTGAAGGAGAAAAACTTCCTGTTGCTTTTGTAGTTAATAAACTTGACAGGGAAAACTCGGACTTTTTTTGAGGTAGTTAAATCTATTCAGGAAAGATTTGGAAGTAAAGCTATTCCTATTTATATTCCCATAGGTAAAGAAGGTAATTTTAACGGTGTTATTGATTTGTTAGAAGGCAAGGCTTATATATATAAAGATGAAAAAGGAGATCCTGAGGTTTCAGATATTCCCTCTGATTTAAAATCTGATTATGAAAAGTACAGACAACAGCTTATTGAGACCATAATAGAGTTTGATGAAGAACTTTTACAAAAGTACTTAGAAGGAGAAGAAATATCTGGAGATTTAATCCTTAAGACTCTAAAGGAGGCTTTTAAAAATAGAGAGATCTTCCCTATTTTCCCTGTATCCTCTTTTAAAAATATTGGAGTTTCAAAACTTCTTGATGCTGTAGTTTCCTTCTTCCCAAGCCCTAAAGAACGTCCTGCTCTTCCTATAGAAGATACAAAAACAGGAGAAACAAAGACCATATCTATTGGTGAGAAAAATGGGCTTTTAGCTTTTGTATTTAAGACTTCCGCTGATCCCTTTGTGGGTAAGATAAGTTATGTGAGGGTTATTTCTGGGGTTCTAAGACCAGATTCTAACTTATTCAATGTAAATAAAAGTAGTACAAGAGAAGATAGGAGGACTTTTCTTCCAAAGAGGAAAAAATCAAGAGCCTGCTACCGAGATAAATGCAGGCGATATTGGGGTTATTACTAAATTAAAGGAAACGTCTACAAACGAAACTTTGGGAGATAAAGATAATTTCAGTAAAAGTTATTCCTGCTGAATTTCCTGAGCCAGTGTTTGCAGTAGCTGTAGTTCCTAAGTCTAGAGCAGACGAGGATAGAATGAGTACTGCTATTGCTAGAATTCTTGATGAAGATCCTACTTTGAGAGTTCAGAGAAATATTGAGACCAATGAAACCTTAATCTATGGCTTAGGAGATTCGCATCTTGAGGTAGTAGTTGAAAGAATGCAGAGAAAGTTTGGTGTTAATGTAACTCTTGGTACCCCTCAAGTGGCGTATAGGGAAACCATAAGAGCTACAGCAAAGGCAGAAGGAAAGGTTAAGAAACAAACAGGTGGAAGAGGCCAATATGGACATGTATGGCTCGAACTTGAACCTCTTCCAAGGGGTGCAGGATTTGAATTTGTAGATAAGATTGTAGGCGGAGTAGTACCAAAGAATTATATACCAGCGGTAGAAAAAGGTGTAAGAGAAACGATGGAAAAAGGTATTCTTGCTGGATATCCTATTGTAGATGTTAGGGTGACGTTGTTTGATGGATCTTATCATGAGGTGGACTCCTCAGATATGGCGTTTAAGATTGCAGCTTCTAAAGCTTTCAAAAAAGGTTTCTTAGAAGCCAAACCTGTTCTTCTTGAACCAATAATGATGGTAGAGATAACAGCTCCCGATGAATATACTGGAGATATAATTAGTGATTTAAACGGTAGAAGAGGAAAAGTAACCTCTATAGAGGCGTTAGGCAAATTGCAAGTGATAAAGGCTCTTGTTCCTCTTGCAGAAATGTTAAGATATTCTTCCGTATTAAAGTCTATAACTCAAGGAAGAGGATCATATTCTATGAAGTTTTCCCATTATGAAGAAGTTCCTGCAAAAATCCAAGAGGAAATAATTGCTAAGGCTAAACCTAGAGCTGAAGAAGAAGAGGAATGATAGAGAAGATCCAGGTTGGAGATATTTTAGAACTTCCTAAGAAGCATCCTTGTGGTGGAAGCAGATGGATAGTGCTTTTTTCAGGGGTTGACATAAAACTTAAATGCGAAAAATGTGGAAGAATAGTAATGCTTCCTAGAATGGAGGTTAGGAGAAAAGCTAAAAAGGTGGGAGAAGTAAGTTTGGAGGAACTTTCGAAGTATGAATGATTGGAAAAGGATTGTGGTAAAAGTAGGTACTTCAAGTATTACTGATGAGAGGGGAAATCCTTCTGGAGAAAAGATTTTGTCATTAGTTAGGGAATGTGTAAAACTTATGAGAGCTAATAAGGAGGTAGTGCTTGTATCGTCAGGTGCTATTGCCTCTGGCAGAGAAATAATGCAGAAGCTCTCTAAAAGGAAAGATCTTCCTGCAAAACAAGCTCTTTCGGCCGTTGGACAAGTAAGGTTGATGCAGTATTATTCTCAGCTTTTTTCTATATTTAAACAGCCTATTGCTCAAATACTTCTTACTGCAGAAGATCTCAGAGATAGGAAAAGGTATATAAATATCTCTCAAACCTTCGAGACATTAATAGAAGAAAAAGTTGTCCCAATTGTTAATGAGAACGATACAGTAGCTGTGGAAGAAATAAAAATAGGTGATAACGATACTCTTTCGGCAAAGGTGGCTTGTGCTATTAATGCAGATCTTCTTGTAATCTTATCCGATGTGGAAGGATTGTATTCGGAAGATCCTAATTTATCACCTAATGCTGTATTAATAAGGGATGTCTATGACATTGATGAAAAAATAGAGAAGATAGCTGGTCCAGGAAAAGGTACTGGTGGAATGTATACTAAAGTACAAGCTGCTAAGATAGTAACAGAGGCGGGTATTCCTATGATTCTTGCAAAAGCAGATTTAGAAAATGTTCTTGAGAGAATAGTTCTAAAAAAAGAAAAAGTTGGAACGATGTTTTATCCAGTAGAGAGGCATCTAAATAGAAGGAAGCATTGGATGCTTTTTATGGCAAAACCTCAGGGAAAAGTATATATAGATGATGGGGCAAAAGATGCTCTATTGAAAAAGGGTAAAAGCTTGCTTCCTGTTGGAGTTAAAAAGATAGAAGGAGAATTTGTAAGAGGAGATACGGTAAGTATTTTAGATCTTACTGGAGAAGAAATTGGACGTGGGATAACGAATTATGATAGTTCTGAATTGGAAAGGATAAAGGGTAAAAATACTGAGGAAATAAAAAATATTTTAGGTGAGGATTTTTACGAGGAAGTAATTCATAGAAATAACTTGGTATTAATAAACCGAGGGGACTCTTAAGAGTCCCCTTTTCTTTACCATATTTTGGTGGAGGCGATGGGATTTGAACCCACGACCTCTTGCATGCGAAGCAAGCGCTCTCCCACTGAGCTACGCCCCCATTTAATTATTTCTGTTAGATGTCTATTTAGTTTATAAGTGATAAAAGCCTTTTTGTCAAATGTTTTTAAAAGAAATAAAATTGTATAATGTACCGTCTTAATAAAAAGAATCTTTCCTAGAAAGGATGTGAGAGGGAAAATGGATGATATTTTTGTTTTAGAAAATGTGGTAAAGATATATAAAATGGATGGTGTAGAGACAGTAGCGCTGAATGGGGTTTCTTTAAGAGTAAAAAGGGGAGAATTCATAGCAATAATGGGACCGTCTGGTTCGGGTAAATCTACCATGATGCATCTTATGGGTTGTCTTGATAGACCCACGTCAGGCAAGATTTATTTTGAGGGAAAAGATGTATCTCAACTTTCTGATGATGAACTTGCAGAGATAAGGAATAAGAAAATAGGCTTTGTTTTTCTAGAGCTTCTATCTTCTTCCTCGTTATGATGCCATTCAAAACGTAGAACTCCCTCTTATATATAGGGGAGTTCCTCCTAAGGAGAGGAAAGAGAAGGCAAAATTAATGCTTGAGAGAATGGGAGTTGGAGATAGATTACATCATAGGCCGACTCAGCTTTCAGGGGGGCAGCAACAAAGGGTTGCTATTGCAAGAGCTTTGATTGTAGATCCTGTAGTTCTTCTTGCTGATGAGCCTACAGGAAATTTAGATTCGAAGTCCAGTCATGAAATAATGGAGCTTATCAGTAAACTTCATAAAGAGGAGAATTTAACTATTATACTTGTTACTCACGAGCCTGATATTGCAAGTTATGCTGAAAAGATTGTTAGAATGCAAGATGGCAAGATAGTAGATATTGAGTATAGGAAGAGGGAGAAAAGCCATGTTTAGGAAACTTATGTTTTCTCTTTTTATAATTTTTTTGTTACTTACAACTTTTGTCTTTGCCGAGGATTATTTAACTCTCGAGGATCTGAAACCTTCGCTGACTAATTCTCCTCTCTATAAGATTTACCAAGCACAATGTAATAGTAGCTTACAAGAATATTATCTTGCTTATTCTAGTTTAAAACCACAACTTTCTTTACAGATATCCTATAATCAAGGGGAAACAAGTGTAACCTTAAATAATGTTACTTCTACAAGCGAATCAAAATCGGGAAATTTATCCTTAAATTTTTCTCAAATTCTTTTTACAAAAGGACAGGCGGGTATAAATGTAAAACTGGCTGAGTTAAATTTAGAACAAGCAAAGAACGATTTCAAGAATAATGTTCAAAATTTATACTATCAATTTTTGCAAAACTTTTATAACCTATATCTTGCTCAGGAACAGCTAAAAATATATGAGGAGAGTTACAAACTTGCTAAGAGGCAAGAAGAAGTAGCAGAGAAACAATTCAAAGATGGTCTAATAAATGAGATTAGTTTTATGGATTATAAGCAAAAAGCAAAACTTGCAGAGATAAATTATAATTCTGCAAAGAATAATTTAGAATTAAGTTATAAATCTCTTGAAAATCTTTTAGGCAAAAACCTTCCACGAAAACCTGTAAAACTTGATGTAAAATATGAGCCTGTTACCTATTCCTACGATGAGTTAATATCAAGGTTATATTCTAATAATTTGACCATTAAAAATTCCAGTATTGATGTGGAGAAAGCTAAGATAAATCTTGAAAAATCTAATATTCCTTCTTGGAATATCTCTGTCAGTGGAAGTTTTACTTCAGGGAATACTACTTATGCTTTATCTTTTGATACTCAGAATTATGCCCTTAATGCTTCAATAAATCCAAGTTGGGGTACCTCGCAAAAAAGTTTATATAGTAGTGAAAATATATGGAACTTTAGAATTTCTTTCAGTACACCTATATTAGATGGTGGTAGTAAAAATATTAGTAAAAATCAGGCTCAACTTTCTTTAGAGAGCTCTCAAATAAATTATGATAAGACTAAAAAGGATATAGAGCTTAGTTTTTTGAAAACTTACTATAATCTTTTAATAGCTCAAGAGAGCATAAAACAGAAAGAGCTTGTTCTGGAACAAAAGAAAGCTAATTTAGAGGCTCAAAAAATAAGATATAATCTTGGTTTGATCACGGATCTTGATCTTAAAAATTATGAAATTGATTATATGCAGGCAAATTACGATCTTGAAAGTTCAATCTTGAATTTTAATCTCCAGAAAGTTCAACTGTTTATTCTTTTAGGAGATTTGGAGGTGAACTAATCTATGTTTAAAAAATTTTTTATAGTTTTTATGTCTCTTGTTTTATTGTGTTCTATATCTTTTTCTCAAGAGAAAAAAATATTGTCTATTGAAGAGGCTATAGACATTGCGTTGAAAAATAATGGAGATCTTCTAATAGCGAAGATTAACTTAGACAATGCTTCTCTCGATTATGAAAATAAGAAGAAAGATCCTACTACTTTGGTATTAGCCTTGAAACAATCTGAACTGGATTTAAACTTGGAGAAAGTTAGATATGAAAATACCAAATTACAAGTCATACAAAGTGTAAGGAATGCATATTTTAATGTTTTGGAGGCACAAGCTCAAGTTAGATTGAATGAAAAGCAATTGACTTATTATGAAGAGGTTTTTAATGCTACAAAAGCAAAATATCAGGTGGGAAATGCTACCGCAACTGATGTGAGTCAAGCTGAGTTAAACTATCTGTCTGCGGTGAATTCTTTAAAAACTGCCCAAAATAATTTAACAATATATTGGAGCCAATTTTGGCAAACTCTTGGAATATCACCTATGGAGGGTGTGACTCTAAAAGAGCCTGAATTAAAATCATTCAGTTTTAATTTTGATGAATTGTTTAACATAGCTAAAGACAATCTTCCTTCTTTAGTGCAGGCTAAAAATAATGTTGAACTTTATGAACTTCAGGTCAAACTTTATGACAACGATTATACACCTAAGGCCACATTGATATCTGCAAAGAACTCTCTTGAAAGTGCAAAAAAATCTTATGAACAATCTTTAAATAATGCAAAAGTAACTATTGCTCAAAGATTAGAACAGCTTAATGCAAGTCTAAAGGACTTAGAAATTCAACAAAAAAATTTAGATCTTGCTAAAGAAAATTACAAGATAGCACAACTTAAGTTTGATGCTGGTTTAATAACAAAAATTGATCTAATGAGTGCTGAAATAAACATCATAAAGGCTGAAAATAATTACTATTCTTCTCTCCATAATTATTGGAAAAATTTAGACAGTCTATCATTAGCTATAGGGAAAGCTCTTTATTAGTTGGAGGTTGAAATTATGAAAAGGAAATTATTTATTATCTTTATAATTTTAATTCTGGTAGGAATTGGACTTTGGTGGGGATTTGGAAGAACAAACAAAAGTAATAAAAATAATATTACTCTTAATACCTATACAGTAAGAAGGGGAGATTTAGCTGTTGCTGTTTCTGGAAGTGGGGTTTTAGAGGCTGAGAGAAGCCTTGATATAACAAGTAAGGTCTCAGGCACAGTAATATATGTAGTTGAAGAAGGTAAGAGGGTTAAAGAAGGTGATGTTTTAGTAAAAATTGATCCAACAGACTATCAGAATGCTTATCAGCAAGCTTTAATTGCTTATGAGAATTATGAAAATTCTTATGAACAAGCTAAGTTGAATTACGAGACTCAGAAAAGACAACTTGAGAAAAATTTGAAAGACGCACAAATAACTAGAGATAATGCATATATAGAATATCAAAATGCTAAAAATAATCTTGAAAGGATCGAAGAATTATTTAAAAAAGGTTTTGCTTCCCAAAGTGATTTAGATACAGCAAAATTCAATTTTGAAAAGGCAAAGAATTCTTTAACTCAAGCAGAGTCTAATCTAAAATTGGTAAAGGAAAACTATGACAGCCAATTAAAAAGTTTACAAAAAGAACTTGAAGCAAGTAAACTTTCTTTGGAAAAGGCTAAGATAGATCTTTCGAACGCTAAAAGAAATTTAGAAAATACTATAATTAAAGCTCCCTTTTCAGGGATTGTAGCAAATGTAAACGTTGTTAAAGGCCAAAATATATCTTCAAATACGGTATTGATGACTCTTCTTGATACTAAAAATGTGGAACTTTCTCTTGAAGTAGATGAAACAGATATCGGCAAGGTTTCAGTAGGTCTTCCTGTAAGAATCTCCTTGGATGCTTTTCCTGATGAGGAATTTGAAGGTAAGGTTATTAGGATATCTCCTACAGCTACCATTTCTAATAATATTCCTATTTTTAAGGTAAGGGTCAGAATTCCTAATGAAGATTTAAGATTAAAGGTAGGGATGAGTGCCGATGGAGATATCATTCTTTTGGAAAGAAAGAATGTTCTTCTTGTTCCTCTAAAGGCTGTGAAAAAGACAGAAAGAAGAAGTTATGTGGAAGTATTGAAGCCAAATGGAGAAAGGGAACTGGTTAGGGTAACTCTCGGAGAAGATGATGGGACAAATGTAGTGGTTGAAAGTGGATTAAAGGAAGGAGATATAGTAATTCTTCCATCTTCAAGTACCACTTCTACCAGTAGAAATCAACAAGTTCAAATGAGAATTCCTGGAGTGCCTTTGAGGTAGGTGAAAGATATGATCTTAGAACTTATAAAAATGGCTATTCATAATTTTACTACAAATAAATTAAGGACATTTCTTACTACTTTAGGGATAATCATTGGTGTTGCTGCCGTGGTCACACTAATGTCCTTAGGAGAAGGAACTAAGGTTACAATTGAGAGGCAGTTTACCTCTTTAGGATCAAATCTCTTGACAGTTTTCCCGAGATTTGGAAGAGGAGTAGGGCTTGTAAGAGGTACTCCGAGAAGTTCAATTACCAATGATGATTATGAAGCTTTGTTAAAGGAATTAGACCTAAGTAAGATTGTAGCAATAGTTCCTTATACCTCTAGAAATGTTCAGGTTAAATATAAGGCTCAGAATACAAATACACAAGTGATTGGTACATCTCCTGAGTATTTAAATTTGAGGCAAATGAAAGTTGCTAGTGGAGATTTCTTTTCTGAAGAAGAATATAAGGGAAGTAAAAGGGTTGCAGTTTTGGGATCCTCTGTTGCAGAGACATTATTTGATAATGAAGATCCTATTGGGCAAAGTATAAAAATTTCGGGTATTACTTTCAAAGTTATAGGGGTACTTGAACCTCAGGGTCAACTTGGTGGTTTTGCTAATCTTGATGATATGATATTTATTCCTTTGACTACTTTTCAAAGGAAAATTCAGGGAGGGAATTATTTAAACAGTATCTATGTATCCGCAGTAAGTCCCGATGTAATGAATGATTTACAATCTCAAATAGAGGAGATTTTAAGGAAAAAACATAAAATAACAGATCCTAATAATGATGATTTTGTAGTTCAAAATCAATTAACTATCCTTTCTTCATTGAACCAATCAATGCAGACTTTGACTTTGTTCTTGGCAGGAATTGCTGCTATTTCTCTTCTTGTAGGAGGAATAGGGATAATGAATATTATGCTTGTTAATGTAACGGAAAGAATAAGAGAGATAGGTATAAGGAAGGCTGTTGGGGCAAAGGCAAGATATATCCTATATCAGTTTTTAATCGAGTCAGTTATTGTATCTGTTGCTGGTGGTATATTAGGGATACTTTTGGGAATTGTATTATCTCAAGTTATAAAATCTTTTTCAGGTCTTTCTGCTGTTGTAACTTTATATCCTGTGGTACTTTCCTTTACTGTTTCTGCACTCGTAGGAATTTTCTTTGGATACTATCCTGCTTATAGGGCTTCTAAGTTAAATCCTATCGATGCCTTAAGATATGAATAAGGAGGGATAAAGATGAGAAGAATAAAGAGATATTTATCTTTTATTTTTATCTTCTTGCTTCTTATTTCTATAGTTGGGGCTCAGACTCAGTCTCAACCTCAAAGAAGGGCTTTTATGTCTCAAGAAGTGCAGTATTTGACAAGATTAATAAGAGATTTAAGAGAACTTGATAAGGATAAGAAGGTAACTATAACTAAAAGTCAAGCTCAAAAACTTATTCTTATACTTCAAGAGCTAGGTAAGGTAAGTGAATTACCTAAGAAAGAAGCCGATAAATTTATTAACCGTATTGAAGGTGTGCTTACAGATGCTCAATTAACCTATCTTGATAAGTTGCAAATAGAGAGACAAAAGAGATTAGAGGAGATGAGACAAAGAATGTCTCAACAACAATCTTCTGCTCAACAGCCTCAATTTAATCCCCAATGGAGAAATCAACAGAATTTTCAAATATCTGAGAAGGAAAGGCAGGAATTTCAAAAGTTTATGGATGCTTGGAGTAAAGGAAAACCTCTAAATCCCTTTTATCATTTATCCATCTATAAGAAACAACTTAATGATCTTATTGATTACTTGAAGAAAAAATAAGAAAATCAAAAATAGATTAATTATTAGATTTAGAAGGGGGAGGTGATCTTGTGTATATTCTTGCCTTAGATCAGGGTACTACAAGTTCAAGGGCTATAATATTTGATTCTTTGGGGAATATAATAGGTGTGGCCCAAAAGGAATTTCCTCAGATTTTTCCAAAACCTGGTTGGGTGGAACACAATCCATGGGATATATGGAATTCTCAAAGGGAAGTAATGTTTGAAGCTATAGAAAAAGCAAAGATAAAGCCCAAAGAAATTTCTGCTATTGGAGTTACAAATCAGAGAGAGACTACTATTGTGTGGGATAAAGATACGGGACAACCAATACATAATGCTATTGTTTGGCAATGTAGAAGAACTGCAGATTATTGTGAGAGATTAAAAAAAGATGGACTCTCAGAGCTTGTTAAAGAAAAGACTGGTCTGGTTATAGACGCATATTTTTCTGGTCCTAAGATAAAGTGGATTCTTGATAATGTTCCTGAGGCAAGAAAAAAGGCAGAACAAGGAAAGCTACTTTTTGGTACTGTTGATACCTGGCTTATATGGAATTTAACGGGGAGAAAAGTTCATGCTACAGATTACACTAATGCCTCAAGGACTATGCTGTTTAACATAAAAAATTTAGATTGGGATGATGAACTTCTTGAAATAATGAACATTCCTCGTAATATGTTACCTAAACCTCTTCCTTCTAGTTATTTTTATGGTGTTTGCAATATATTTGAGGATGCAGAAATTCCTATAACAGGTATAGCAGGTGATCAACAGGCTGCATTATTTGGACAGTGTGGCTTCGAAGAAGGCATTTTGAAGAATACTTATGGTACAGGATGTTTTATACTTCTTAATACTGGAAAAGATATCAAATATTCCTCAAAAGGTTTAATTACTACTGTAGCTTATGGAATTGGTGATGATGTGCATTATGCTCTTGAAGGTAGTGTGTTCATAGCAGGAGCTGTGATTCAGTGGCTTCGAGATAATCTTGGAATTATTAAGAACTCTTCCGAAAGTGAAATTTTGGCAAAAATGGTAGAAGACAATGGTGGAGTATATTTTGTTCCAGCATTTGTAGGTCTTGGTGCACCTTATTGGGATATGTTTGCGAGAGGTTTGATTATTGGTATCACAAGAGGTGTAAAGAGAGAACATATTGTAAGAGCAGCTTTAGAATCTATAGCTTACCAGACTAATGATGTGATAGAGCTTATGGAAAGTGAAACAGGTATAAAAATAAAGGAGCTAAGAGTAGATGGAGGGGCTTCGGCAAACAATTTTCTTATGCAATTCCAGTCAGATATATCTAATTTAAAAGTTGTGAGACCTTATATTACCGAGACTACCTCTCTTGGTGCAGCTTTTCTGGCGGGTCTTAAAGTAGGCATATGGAAAGATCTCAATGAGATTAAGAGAATTTGGAGAGAAGAAAAGATATTTACTCCTGGTTATGCCTGAAGAGAAAAGAAGATATTATTTAGCAAAGTGGAAAGAAGCCGTAACAAAAGCAAGAGGTTGGGAGAAAGAATAAAAATTTTGGAAATAAAAGATAAGGAAGATATGTCTAATTTAGATGTAGATGGGAAGTGGTAATTAAGGCTGAAGGGGAGGTATAGAAAAAATGAGAAAGATTATAAAGATATTTGCAGTAATCTTAGTTATATTAGTGATGTTTTTAAGTTTTTCATACGCTTCTCCTTTTAGAGGTAATCCTCTGATAGTAAAGGAGAGAACAAGATTGCAATTTTCTCAGGAATATAGAAATCTGATTAGAGAAAGAGATCGAATTGAGGCTCAGATTCAACTTCTTTTGAGAAGTGGAAAAGTAGATTCTGAAGAGCTTCAAAAATATTTGGGAAAGTTAAAGGATTTGGATGACAAAATCTATACAAAATTTAAAAAAGATCTTATAGATGATCTTTCTAAGGTTTTAAAACTAAAAGAAGAACAAATACAGAAAGTAGAAGATTTACTAAATAAATACTTAGATGAGATTAGAAATTTGAGAATACAATTGCGAGATAAAAACTTAGAGATGAGAACTTTGGAAGAAAATCAGCAGGATAGGCAGAAAGAGCTTAGGGAGGAAATATATAAGATAAAAAATGAAATAAGGGATAAGCAGAAGACAATGTTCAAAGAATTAAAGCAGGTACTTGATCAGGAACAATTTAGAATTCTTGTAAGATTAATGCAGAGATATAATATAAGGATAAGAATTAAGGTGTTTTAAATTATTAGGAAAGCAAAGGAGAATATTATGGAGAAGAGTATAATCAATATAATTAAAGGAAAATACCCCCTTTCAAGTCATACCTCCCAGCCGTCTCCCCTTGGCTGGGAGGAAAAGAATAAATTTTCTGATCAATCTTTAATCTCTCTAATAAAAAATGGTGATAAAGAGGCTTTTAATATATTGGTAAAGCGATATGAAAAAAAGGTTTTAAATATTCTTTATCTCCAACTTGGTAATATTCCTGATCTTGAAGATCTTGCTCAAGAAGTTTTTATTAAAGTTTTCAAGAACTTAAATAGATTTAGAGGTGAGGCAAAATTTTCCACATGGATCTATAGGATTACTATAAATGTTGCTCACGATTACAAAAGAAAATTTAAAGAAAGTTATTCCTTAGATGAACCCATAGGAGAAGACGAAGAAGACACTTTTGAAAAGGTTATATCGAGTGATGAAGAAGATCCACTCTCTATTGTGGAGAAAGAAGATATAAAGAAAAAATTACATAAACTAATAAAAGAGCTTCCTAAAGAATATCAGGAAGTTTTAATTTTGAGAGAATATGAGGGTCTGTCTTATGAAGAAATATCCGAAATTCTTAGGTGTCCTATCGGTACTGTAGAGTCTCGCCTTTATAGAGCAAGAAAGGAGCTGAAAGAGAAATTGTTGAAGGAAGTAGGGAATTATGCATTGTAAAGAAGTTAAAAGACTTCTCTCTGCATATATAGATGGAGAAATTTCTCCTGAGAAAAAAGGAGAAATTGAGGAGCATCTTTCTTATTGTATTGATTGTAAGAAGGAGCTCATACTTCTGGAGAGATTAATAAAAGAAATTCATAATATTCCCGAAATGGTGCCTTCGGAGGATTTTAGTGAGAAATTATGGATAAAAATGACTCTTGAAGGAGAGAAAGATGGATCTTTTAGTATTTGGAAGAGAATTTTTATTGTTTTAGGTACTGCCGTGGTATTTTTAGGGCTAATCTTTATTATTCAAAATTACATTAATCAGTTTTTGAATAAGCAAAACAATAATATTTATATATATTATGAGTTGCATGGAAAAATGACAAATTCTACTTTTACCCGTGAGAACAATCTGGTGGATCTAGTATTATTTAGAGAATAACAATGTATAAGTCACTTTTCTTTCTTTTAATTATACTCTTTGTCGTCTTAACCTTTGCTGTTGAACCTATGGAGATTATTAAAAACTATGCATTAAACAGTGGTAGGATTCCCTATGAAGGAATAGAAGTTTCTATTTTATTTGCTAAACCTGATTTTCCAAGAACAAGTACGGTTAGGGTTATTGCTAATGGAAAATATGTTGTCAGAAGAGATTATCTTTCTCCCCCCTTTTATGTTGGGAAAGATCAACATAGATAACGGGAAATTTCAATATGACTTTGATCCCAAGAAAAATTTGGTAAGAATCTCTCCTTCGAGTAATGCTTTTTTAAACAGGGATGAGATAAATCAGCGAATAAACCTTATTAGAAGGAATTTTTATGCAAAATTAGAGGGAGAAGAGGTATATCTTGGAAGAAAAGTATATGTGTTATCAGTCACTTCTGTGTATACAAAGAAGTTGGTTTTAAAACTTTGGATTGACAAAGATAAATACGTTCCTTTGAGAATAGATAAATATAATGGAGATGGTATTTTGGTGGGAAGGGTAATGTTTGTTGAAATTAACTTTAATCCTAAGATATCTGATGAGCTATTTGATTTAAATATTCTCAAGGATAAAGATGTAAAAATAGAAGAAACGAGGTTGAAAGAAGAAAAATTAGAGAATATAGATGTACCATTGAATTTTCCTTTAGGATATTCTCTCATTAAACATTACACCATATGGGAGAGAGAAGACAGATTTACTCACTATTTTAAATACACCGATGGGTTGAATGATGCCTCTTTATTTAAAGGTTTGATGCCTTTTAATCTTCCTGGTAAGCCTGTAAATATAGATGATTTTCATGTTTTTTATGATTCTAACATCCTATGGAAATCCATNTCTTGGTTAGATGGAGATAGATTTTACTTGTTAATAGGTGATTTTCCAAAAGATTATTTAAATAAAATAATTAGTGCTTTTGTAAAACCTTCTGTTATTAAGTAAAAAGTTCTTAAGAAAGCAGTTGTTTGAGCAACTTTTACATTCTCTTTTTCCGTGTTCTACGATTAGGGCGTGATACTCCTGAAAGAGTTGATAGATAGGGAAAAGAGACTTGTGAAATATTTCTTGCCATTCATTATAGGATAAGTTAAGTTTACCTATCTCTAAACAAGTAAAAATTTTTTTTGTATAGTTATCTATCACAAAAAGAGGTCTGTTAAAGACGTAAAGGAGTATTGAGTCTACAGTTTCTTTACCTAAACCGTTTATTTTAAGTAGTTCTTCTCTTAACTCTTTTGTTGATTTTTTATTCATAGAGATAAGATCTCCCTTATATTTTTCCACAAAGTACTTGAGGAAATTTTTTAGTCTTTTTGCTTTTATTTTGTAGAAACCCACAGGCCTTATTAATATTGATAGTTTCTCTTCGTCTAAGGAATAAAGTTTAAATGGATCAAGAAGATGCTCCTCCTTTAGGTTTTTTATAGCTTTTTCCACATTTCTCCAGTTTGTAGCCTGGGTTAAAATTGCACCGACAATAACCTCAAAAGGTGTATCTGCAGGCCACCAATACTGTGGGCCATATCTGTCAAAAAGTAATTTGAAGATATCCTCAATAGGGTTCAATGTCTGAAATGCCTGGAGGATATCATTACTAATATTAGGTTATTCTTTTCTGCTGCTTCTATTACTTCATTATCTCTTATAGATCCTCCTGGTTGTATGATTGCTTTTATTCCGTATTTTGCTGCTAATTCTATGGAGTCTGGGAAAGGAAAGAAAGCATCTGATGCAAGATATGCTTCTTTAGCCTTTTCACCTGCTTGCTCTAGAGCAATTTTTACTGCATTTACTCTATTCATTTGTCCTGCTCCTATCCCTAAAGTCTGCTTATCTTTGCTTACCACTATAGCATTGGATTTAACATGTTTTACAACTTTTAGGGCAAAAATCAATTCTTCCATATCCTTTTGTGTAGGTTTTGCTGAGGTTTTGACTTCATAATTATCAAAAAGGATATCGTTAAAACTTTGTACCAAGACTCCTCTTCTTAGAGATCTTATTTCAAAGGGATTTTCTGGTATGTCTTCTCTATATTTTAAAACTCTGAGATTCTTTTTCTGAGAAAAGACTTTTAATGCTTCTTCTTTATATGATGGAGCTACTATTACTTCGAAAAAGTGTTTTGTGATCTCTTTGGCCACATTTTCATCTATCTCAAAGTTACATGCTACAATACCACCATAGGCAGACACAGGATCGCTTTCAAAGGCTTTAATAAAAGCCTTTAAACTATCATTATCCGATGCAACACCACAGGGATTGTTATGTTTTATTATAGCTACAGTTGGTTCATCAAATTCTTTTATCAAGTTCCAAGCAGAATCGGTATCTAATAGATTGTTATATGAGAGTTCTTTTCCCTGATATTGGATAAAAGGTAAATCTTCATCGTTTAATGTATAGAAACCTGCTTTCTGTTGTGGATTTTCGCCGTATCTTAGGTCTAGTTTTTTGGTAAGGTTAAGGGAGATGACATCTTCGAAGGTTTGAGCAAGATAATTCATAATGGCGTTGTCATAAGTACTTGTTATAGAAAAGGCTTTTATGGCCATTCTTCTCCTAAATTCTAAACCATTATCTTCTTTTTCTAGATAATTTATAACTTCGTCATAATATTTAGGAGAGGGGACGTACAAAGGACAAAGGGAAAGTTTTTAGCTGCAGCTCTTAAGAGAGAAACACCTCCTATATCTATATTTTCAAGAGCTTCCTCCAAAGTTGTATTTTTGTTCTTTATTACTTGTTGGAACGGATACAGATTGCAAACTACGATGTCAATTAATGGTATATTTTCTTTTTTTTAGGTCTTCCATATCTTTAGGGTTATCTCTTCTTGCTAGAATTCCTGCAAATATCTTAGGATGTAAGGTTTTTACTCTTCCACCAATAAGTTCTGAAAAACCCGTCAATTCTGATGTTTCTTTCACTTCAAACCCTTTTTCCTTAAGATATTTTGCTGTGGAAGAAGTGGCAAGAAGAGTATATCCTTTATTTATTATTTTATTACAGAGTTTCTCAAGATCTGTCTTGTCCCAGACACTGATGAGAGCATATTTCATATTTCAATATACCCTCCTTAATATTATTGCTTTTTGAATTCATCAGGATTTAAATTTTGAAGTAATTTAGTAAGCTCCTCTTCTGCACTGTATTCCTCTATAAATCCTGCTTCTTCTATAAGTTTTGAATCTACATAGATTGGAGAGTTAGTTCTTAGAGCAAGAGCCATTGCATCAGAAGGCCTTGAGTCTATTTCTAATGTCTTATCTTCCACATTTAGGTATATAGTAGCGTAAAAAGTATTCTCTTTTAGAGAATGGATAAATACTTTTTCTACTTTTGCATCTAAGGCCTCAATTATATTTTTCATTAGGTCATGAGTAAGAGGTCTTCCTATGTCTATTTTTTCAAGAGCAATCGCAATAGCATTAGCTTCAAAAGGACCTATCCATATAGGAAGGAACCTTTTTCCTTCGTTTTTTTCGCGGAGTATTACTACAAACTGGTTTGTCTGTGGGTCTAAACTTAGTCCTGCTATATAAACCTCTACCATCATAAAGTTCACCTCTTTTTGGTAGATGTTTCTTTTATATTAGCTTAAATATCCTACTTTGTAAATTGTTATGGTATAATTCAGTTTTGTATGAGGTATGATGAGTTAAAGGGATTGCTTATTCTTACATTAATAACTTTTGTTTGGGGTAGTACTTTTTCTTTTACAAAGATTGCTCTTGAAGTATTTACTCCATTTTTCTTGCTTTTTTTAAGGTTTCTACTTGGAGCTTTTGCATTATTTCTGTTTCTGATATTAAAAAGGCAAAGGATTTCTATAAATTTCTCGGGTGTTATCTTAGGAATTATAAACTTTAGTGCTATCGCTTTTCAAACCTTTGGTCTTAGATATACCACTGCTACTAAAACAGCTTTTATTACTGGGCTTTCGGTCCTTTTAGTGCCTTTTTTTGAAAAATTAGTTTTTAAAAACAAAATTTATTGGAATCTTTGGTTAGCTGTATTTACAGGATTTATAGGACTTATCTTTTTAACCACAGATTTTTCATCGATCTCTACAATTAATTGGGGAGATTTCCTGGTTTTAGTTTGTGCCGTTCTATATGCTATTCAGATTGTATATATCTCTTATGTAGTGGAGCGCAGAGAGATATTTGATCTTGCTTTTTCTGAAATTTTATTTACTGCTATCTTTTCTTTTTTGTTTTTTTTAATTTTTGAACCAAGAAATCTCCCCTTAAATTTTATTCTCAAAAATTCTTTGTCTGTTATTTATTTAGGAATTGGTGCTACAGCTTTTACTCTGACCTTACAACTTGTTGGACAAAAATATGTTTCTCCTACTAAATCTGCCTTAATCTATAATTTGGAACCAGTGTTTGCTACTTTATTTGCCTTTTTACTTCTCTCCGAAAAATTAAATTTTCAGCAAATCATAGGAGCATCCTTAATATTGATATCTTTATTTATCTCTATCCCCTCATCCTTTCAAAATAAGTCCTAATAGAAGATATTGATATCAACAAATAGGATATTATGGAGTTTATTCCTGCCTTTATCAGGTTAAAAGGAATTATAACTGGTAAAATCAGTGGATAAATAGTACTTCTTGGTACTCCCAAATATATGGGAGTAAAAATAATATTTGCTATAGCCATAACTATAGCCATGCTAATGGTTCCAAGAACAAGGCCTAATATTAAATTTTTAGTTTTCTTATAAACATATCCGGCAACGCTAACTAGAGTACCAGAAGCCAAAAAGTGCATTAGAGCTCCAATTGGTCCTCCTTGTCCTGTGAAAACTGCCATTAATATTGCTACTATAAGAGTTGAAAGTAGTCCATAAGGTACTCCTATTTGGGTTGATATTAAGATTAAAGAAATATCGCCTGGGTCATAAAGTAGATATGGTGCTTGAGGAAGAATAGGAAAATAGATAGTGATAGAAAGAATGATTGATAATGCTGTAAGAATTGATACTAATACAAGTTTTTTGGTGGCCATAATTTTACCTCCCTTTGAAATATTTATTTATATACAAAAAAAGCCCTGAAGGCATATACCTTCAGGGCTTTTTTCCAAAAAATTAAATTACCTTCTCCCATCCGGACTATACCGTCGGCTCTGGATTCTCACCAGATCTGCAAGCCTTTTGGCTTGCTCGCAGGCTTAGGTAGCTCTATCTATTTAGAGCTACCATCACTGCCGGTCGGGAATTGAGAGGAACTTTTATTGTTCCTCTCTCACCCTGCCCCGAAGGTAATTTTATGAAATTATATCTAAAATTCTATTTTGTTTCAATATCGATAGACAAATTTGAAGGATAAGCTATTACTCCTACAGTTCCTGGTCCTGCATGTACGCTTAGGGCTGCACTTAGTTTATTTACTATTATTGTTTTTTATTTTAAATACTTTTGAGATCTCTTCTTTAAGTCTTTTTCACTTCTTCTTCAGCACTTGCGTGTAGGAATCCGATTATTTAGAAATTTCTTATCTTTAAAAAAGTTATTCATATGGGAGACTATCTTCTGGTAGGCTTTTACTCTTCCTATAGCTTTGTCAAGAGCAACTAAAACCCCATCATGATCTACAGATATTATAGGATTTATTTTTAGCATCTCTGCAAGTAGATATTTAGCCTTTCCTATTCTTCCTCCTGCTGCAAGAAATTTTAGAGTATCATTTGTAAAGGCATGGAATAAATTACTCCTTACCTCATTGATATGTTCTATTGTTTTTTTAAGATCCCATCCTTTAAGAGAAGCTTTTGCAGCTTCTATCACCATAAAACCAGTCCCTAAGGATACACTCTTGGAATCTAAAACTTCTATTTCAGCCTCGGGCTCTTCCTCCTTAATGATTTGTTTTGCTGTATTTGCAGATTGGAAAGCTCCACTTCCCCATGAGGTCATATGGATGCTTAAAACTTTTTTCCCTTCCTCTAATATTTTTTTGAAAGTTTCATAGTATTCTCCAACTCCAGGACAGGCTGTTTTAGGTAATTTGCTTAAATCTTCTGTCTTTTCTAGATAGCTCCAAACTTCCTCTGGAGTTATATCTATACTTTCTTTGAAGGATTTTCCTTCTAAGTGTATATAGTAGGGAATAACTTCTATACCTAAAGCCTTGCTGATTTCTTCTGGTATATCGGCAGTACTGTCGGTTACTACTTTAAATTTTAAGTCCTTTTCCATTTTTTAGATCCTCCTAAGAAAATAGCATTTTAAAAAACAATTTATTATAAAACATGTTCTTAAGAGAATAAAGTATATTTTGAAAGTATGAAAGTTTCACTTTTATTTTTGTGCGAGTTTAGATATAATTAAAGTTAGAAATAAAAACGTTTTTCTAAAGGAGGTAAAGGAATGGAAGAGAAAGAATTATCAAAAAAAGTTAAGGATTTGATTGCTAAGATGACCCTTGAAGAGAAGATTGCTCAATTACAAGCTGTTTATGGTAAGGATTTAGTAGATGAGAATGGTAATTTTTCAGAGGAAAAGGCTGAAAAGCTTTTGAAGAATGGTATTGGGCAGATTTCAAGGGTGGCTGGAGAAAGAGGAGTAAGTCCTGAGAAGGCAGTCGAGCTTGCCAACAAGATTCAAAAATTTTTGAGAGAAAAAACGAGACTTGGAATTCCAGCAATAATTCACGAAGAATGTTTAAGTGGATTTATGGCTCAAGGAGCAACAGTATTTCCTCAGGCTATTGGTATGGCAAGTACTTTTGAACCTGAACTTATAAGAAGGGTAAGCGATGTTATAAGACAACATATGAAGGCAGCTAATGTTCATCAGGGTCTCTCTCCTGTTCTTGATATCCCAAGAGATCCAAGATGGGGTAGGACAGAGGAAACTTTTGGGGAAGATCCTTATCTTGTATCAAGAATGGCTACGGAATATGTAAAAGGACTTCAGGGAGAGGATTGGAGAGAGGGAATTGTAGCTACAGTTAAACATTTTACAGCTTATGGTATTTCTGAGGGAGCGAGAAATTTAGGACCTGCAAAAGTTGGAGAGAGAGAACTTAGAGAAGTTTTCCTATTTCCTTTTGAGGTAGCAATAAAAGAAGGACAAGCAGGATCCTTAATGAACGCATATCATGAGATAGATGGAGTGCCCTGCGCTTCTTCAAAGTTTTTGTTAACAAAGATTTTAAGATGGGAATGGGGTTTTAAGGGTTATGTAGTATCTGACTATATAGCTGTAAGAATGCTTGAAAACTTCCATAAAGTAGCAAGAGATGCAAAGGAGGCAGCAGTACTTGCTTTGGAAGCTGGAATTGATATTGAACTTCCAAGTGTAGATTGCTATGGCGAGCCGTTGATTCAAGCAGTAAAAGAAGGTTTGATATCTGAAGAAGTTATAAATGCTTCTGTTGAGAGAGTTTTAAGAGCAAAATTTATGCTTGGCTTGTTTGATGATAATTTAGAAAAGGATCCTAAGAAAGTATATGAGGTTTTTGATAAACCGGAATTTAGAGATTTGTCAAGAGAAGTTGCAAGGAGATCAATAGTACTTCTTAAGAATGATGGGACATTACCACTTTCCAAAAATCTTAAGAAGGTTGCAGTGATCGGCCCTAATGCAGATAATCCTCGTAATCTACATGGAGACTATAGTTACACAGCTCATATTCCATCAATAGCAGAAGGTCTTGAGGGAGTAAAAGTAGAGGAAAAATGTGTAGTGAGAACTGTAAGTATTTTGGAAGGGATAAGGAATAAAGTGTCTCCTGAAACTGAAGTATTATATGCTAAGGGCTGTGATATTATTAGCGACTCTAAGGATGGGTTTGCTGAAGCTATAGAGGTGGCTAAAGAGGCTGATGTAATTATAGCTGTAATGGGTGAAGAAAGTGGACTATTCCACAGAGGAATTTCTGGTGAAGGAAATGATAGGACAACATTAGAGCTTTTTGGTGTTCAAAGAGATCTATTAAAGGAACTTCACAAACTTGGTAAGCCAATCGTTCTTGTACTTATTAATGGAAGACCACAGGCCTTAAAATGGGAGCATGAGAATCTCAATGCAATTTTGGAAGCATGGTATCCAGGAGAGGAAGGTGGAAATGCAGTTGCTGATGTAATTTTTGGAGATTATAATCCTTCTGGAAAGCTTCCTATTTCTTTCCCAGCTGTGACAGGACAAATACCTGTCTATTATAATAGAAAACCATCTGCCTTTAGTGACTATATAGATGAGTCAGCTAAACCTTTATATCCTTTTGGTCATGGACTCTCTTATACAACTTTTGAATATTCTGACCTAAAAATCTCTCCAGAGAAGGTTAATTCGTTAGAAAAAATCGAAATTAGCTTTACTATTAAGAATACGGGTAATAGAGATGGTGAAGAAGTAGTTCAATTATATATCCATGATCAAGTGGCAAGCTTAGAAAGACCTGTTAAGGAATTAAAGGGCTTTAAGAAGATATATCTTAAACCTGGAGAATCAAAGAGAGTAACTTTTACTCTTTATCCTGAGCAGCTTGCCTTCTATGATGAGTTTATGAGATTCATTGTTGAAAAGGGTGTCTTTGAAGTAATGATTGGTAGTTCTTCTGAAGATATAAGACTTATGGGAACCTTTGAGGTACTGGAGACAAAAGTAATTACAGAAAAAAGAAAATTTGCAAGTGATGTTAAGGTAGAGTAATAAAAGGGGGAGCAAGACTCCCCCCCTTAAGCATTATAAAACGGTATTGTCGTAATTCCATCCCATTTTATCGTATAACTTCCTTCTTGAATCTTTATCTAAATTAAGTTCCTTTCTTGCAAGTTCTGCTACTACAGGGGCTTTATCCCTAGGAACTACTAAAACTCCATCGCCATCTGCAATAATTACATCCCCAGGGTTGACTGTTACTCCCTCTATATTTATAGGAATGTCCATGGCATCATATTGTAATCTTCCAATAACAGTTTTTTCGAGAGACAAATTTGCTCCAAAAGGGAATCTTTTGTAGAATAAGCTCATCGGTATCTCTTGGTCCTCCATTTGTAAGGTATCCAACTACTCCTTTTGAAAATCCATATAAAGAGTTATTTGATCCCATGAGACCTGCGTCTACACTGCTTTGATCTATCACAATAAAATCTCCTTTTTTTACCTCTTCAAGCCAAGGATAGGGACAGATATGGGTATAATAATAGCCCATCCATTCAGAATATTCTTCTGGAGTTAATTTAGGTATTTCTCCTCTATAGGGTATATATCTTACTGTTTTTGCTATGCCAACTACTCTGATTCTAAATAAAGGTTTTATGGTGTAAGGGATGCTAAAATTATTGTGTAAGAGAAGATAATCTAGTCCATCTCTTACATCCGCTACTCGTAATCCTTTAAATAATTCGATTAGTTCGAGATTTTCTTTCTCACTAAAATTCATGGTTAAACCTCCTCTATAAAAGATATATTATTCTCTTTCAGTTTTCTGACCAAGTTATGATTTTTGCTGTCTAAGATTAGTAAGGTAAACTCTGCTAGATATAAAACCTGAGAATTATATTCAAGATGTCCCGAATATGTGTTTCTAAGGTCTGAAGCAACAAAATGTAGGTGAGGCTCATAGTTTATTATTAAACCTTGAGTTGATGATAGCTCAAAAGGACCTTCAAGAGTTATATATTCATTCTTAGGCTTCTCCTCAGTGGTTAAAACCCGATGAAAAGAGAGTCTCTTTAAAGTTCCTATTCCACTTATAACACAGCTATTTTTTATTTTATTTTCTTTTAAGTAACTTATGATTGTTTCTAATAATAACTCTCCAGGATAAAAGTTGAGTATTAAAACGTCTTGTGAAGAGGATGAGGACAAATGAAAGGCTTTCATCTTATAACCTCCTTATGAGATTTTAATATATTTTAAACCAAAAATTTCCTGGATTGACTATCTTCTATAAATATGATACCTTTTAAATAAAAATGGTATTATATTGGTTGGGAATAAAAATATATGGGTATATCGCCTTTAGTTAAAGAGAAAATTAAAGAGGAGTTGCTGAAAATAATTGAAAGTAGTAGAAAAGATGACTATGTAAAAATCTCTTCTGAGAGAGAACTGGCTCAAATCTTTGCTGTGAGTAGGACCACTATAAGAAGTGTGATAAAGGAACTAATAGAAGAAGGAATGTTAGTACAAATTCAAGGGAAAGGAACTTATATAACCCCTAAAACAGAAAAATTTGTTTATATTTTGAATTCTCCAGATTTAAAAAGCGATGATCCTTTTTACTCTAAATTTTTTGTGGAATTAACGAATAAACTTACAAAAAAAGGTTTTAATTTGAATTTTATATCCATGGATAGAATTGCTCGAAAAAAAGACAAGGAAGTGCCAGTACTCATTATAGGGGTAATTAATGACGGAACTATTGAAAAACTTAAAAATAATTTCAGATATTTAATTTCTATTGAGCAGTATTTTAATCATGATGAAATCATTCAGATTTCTGTAGATGATTATAGAATAGGTTGGTCTGCGGCAGAGGCCCTCATTAAGAGAAATCACGATTATATTATTCATCTTTGTGGACCAGAGAGATATACGGCACCTCGTTTAAGAAAGTTGGGCTTTTGGGATAGAGTTAAAATTGAGCCTAAGGTAAAATATGAAATAATTGAGGGAAAGATGAATTATAAATCGGGTTATGAATTAGGTGAAAAGGTCTTAGAGATTTTTAATAAAGAGAAAAGAAGTAAAATTGGAATTTTTGCTGCAAATGACTGGATGGCTATAGGCTTGATGCAGAGGTTGAAAGAGGCTGGGGTTATAGCAGGTAGGGACTTAAGCGTTATTGGATGTGATGATGTTCCTTTATCGACGGAGGTTGTTCCTAATTTGACTACTTTTAAATGGGATATTGAGAAAATTGTGGAAGAAATTTTGGGGGTTTTGAGTGATATAATAAACAAAAGAAAGTCTGTTTTTGATAAAAGAGTTCTTGTGCCTGCTGAATTTGTAATAAGACAGACTCTAATGGATTGACAAGATCTTATATGACTAAATATAATATAATTAAGTGGTGTTTAATTGGTTCTAAAATGGTATGGGGGAGGTGAAAGAAAAAGGCAAAGAAATTAAAATTATAAGCTCTCTCCTAAAATAATCTCAAAAAGGGGGTTCATTATGAAAAAATTAGGTTATGTATTAATTTTAATCTCTTTAATGATTCTTTTCCTTAGTTTGACGGGAGCACAAACTAATAAGATTACTGTTTGGTGCTCTGAAAAGCAGGTAGATATTCTCCAAAGATTAGGAGAGGAATTTAAGGCTAAATATGGAGTCAGTGTTGACGTTCAATATGTAGAATTTGGCTCTATTAAGCCTAATTTTTTAACGGCTGCTCCTCAGGGTAAAGGGGCAGATATAATTGTGGGTGCTCATGATTGGGTAGGTGAACTGGTAGTAAATGGCTTATTGGAACCTATTAGTCAGTTCAAAGATCAAAATCAATTTTATGCTACAGCTTTGAATGCCTTCTCTTATGGTGGTAAACTCTATGGTTTGCCCTATGCTATGGAGGCTATTGCACTAATCTATAACAAAGATTATGTAAAGCTTCCACCTTCTACTTTTGATTCCTTAATCTCAACTGCAAAAAGAATAGATACTGCTTATAAAGGAAGGGTTAGAGGCTTCATAACTAGTGGAACAGAATTCTACTATGTAGCACCTGTTCTTTTTGGTTATGGTGGTTATGTATTTAAAGAGACACCAAAAGGTCTTGATGTTTCTGATATTGGTCTTGCGAATCCTGGAGCTATAAAAGGCGCAAAACTTTGGAAGAGGCTTTTTGATGAAAAGATTTTAACACCTGGAGATAATTATCAGATAATGGATTCCATGTTTAAAGAAGGAAAGGCAGCAATGATTATTAATGGACCATGGGCTGTCAAGGCTTATAAAGATGCAGGTATAAATTATGGGGTAACTGTAATACCAAGCTTAGAGAAAGGTGTAATGGCAAAGCCTTTTGTAGGGGTTCAGGGATTTATGATAAATGCAAAATCTCCTAATAAGATTCTTGCAAGAGATTTCGTACTCAACTATATAGCTACAAAAGATACAATGTACAAGATTTATCTGGCAGATCCAAGAATTCCTGCAAGAAAAGATGTCCTTTCTATGATTAAAGATAATCCTGATATAGTTGGTTTCACAAAGAGTGCAGCAAATGGTATACCTATGCCTAACGTTCCTGAAATGGCTTTTGTTTGGAGTGCTATGAATGATGCTCTTAACTTAATTGCAAATGGGAAGGCAACTCCTGAGGAAGCTTTAGAAAATGCAGTGAAAGCAATAAAAGCTCAAATTAAGAAGTAAAAGATAAAGATAAATAGTGGTGGTCCAGAGGTAACTCTGGGCCACCTTGGGAGGGTGGATAATTTGATGTTAAAATTAACAAAATTTGTCTTATGGTTTTTATTAGCGTTAGTTAATGCTCTTCTTTTTTGGGCAGGAGTATACCTGATTCAAAACTATTATTATGAACTTGGCGCAATTATAATAATTGCTTTAATCCTTATAGATTTTTTTATATTTAATCCTAAAGCTTATCCTTATAGGTATACAATTCCTGCTCTTATTTTTTTATTTTTACTTGTCATTTATCCCATATACTTTACCATAAAAACTGCTTTTACTAACTACGGAACTGGACACATATTTACTCGTCAAGAAGCTGTTGAGAGATTATTATACGATCCTAATTATACTTATGTGGTTGAGAAAAATCCTATAGACTTTAAAATTTTTGCTGTTTACAAGGATGAAAAGCCTACAGAATCCTTTCTTGTGTTATTTAAAATAGGTGGAGAGACATATTTGGGGAAAATGCCTATTCCTACTGTAAGGAAAGGCACTGAAGTTTTGCTTAGGGAAGGTAAACTTTATAAAATAACTTCTTCTAAGGTAACAATAGATGGAGTATCTTACGAGTTTCAGCCTACTCTAAAAGATGTGAATCAAATAATTTCTAAGGATAAAGTTTACAAATTGCTATATTCTTCTGAGGATCTCAGTTTAGAGAGAAATACTTATTATTTCATCTTGTTAATACAAAAATATCTTTCTAATGCGGAGTATATAGATCAAGAAACAGGAAGAATAGTGGGAGTTAAGGTAGATACTGATGGTAGGTGGAAATTCTTTTTTATCAATAGGCTATATCGCCTTTCTTTTGAAGAAGTAAAAGCAGGTGATAAGACTTATAAAAAGAGTGTAATAATAAACACAAAGACTCAAAAACCCTTGATAGAGGAGAAAGGATCTTTTTATGATCTTGACGAAAATGGCAATAGGGTTTTCTTGATAGGTTATACTGCCTTTGTAGGGTTGGAGAACTTTGAGAGAATCTTTAAAGATGAGAGAATATCTAAACCCTTTTTAAATATTTTTATATGGACTGTGGAATGGTCTTTATTTACCGTACTATTATCCTTCTCTATAGGCCTTATTTTTGCTCTTGCTTTAAACAACAGAAGATTAAAGGGTAGAAATGTTTATAGAACACTTTTGATAATTCCTTGGGCAATCCCCTATTTTATATCGGTTTTGACATGGAAAAATGGTATATTCAATGAGACTTATGGAATTCTAAATAAGATAATACTTCCTATGATAGGATTGAATCCAATAAAATGGTTTAATGATCCCTTCTGGGCAAAGGTAATATGCATAATTGTTAATACTTGGCTTACATTTCCCTATATGATGACCATATCTTTAGGAGCTCTCCAGTCAATTCCTGATGAACTTTATGAGGTGGCTGCGATTGATGGTGCTGGAAGATTTGCAAGATTTAGATACATAACCCTTCCTATGCTTTTAACTATTGTAGCTCCTCTTTTAATAAGTAGTTTTGCCTATACTTTCAATAATTTTACTCTAATTTATCTCTTAACAGCAGGTGGTCCTCCAATGGTTTCTGCAACCACGCCAGCTGGACATACTGATATTTTGATATCCTATGTTTATAAGCTTGCTTTTGAGGGAAGAGGTCAAGAGTTTGGTTTTGCAAGTGCTATTTCTATTTTGATATTTTTCTTAGTTGCTGGTATAAGTTTGATCAATTTCAAAATATCGGGTTCTTTTGAAGAGGTAAGAGGTGAATAGATATGGTTGAGAAAAAGACTTATTGGTTAACTCATATTGTTTTATGGATCTTAATTCCTATTATATTGTTTCCAGTGGTTTGGGTAGTTAGTACTTCTATAAGGAGAGATGAGGCTGCTTTTTCTACTAAGATCTTCTCTTCAAGGGTATCCTTACAAAATTATAAAGATCTCATTGCTCCCGAGAAGAATATGCCTGCTCTTGTTCAGGAAATGCAAAATCTTATAATGTTAACACCACCTTATGATAATTGGGATAGAAAGAGAGTTGAAAAAGAGATAGAAAGGGATATTTCTGCTTTAAAGTCATATATAGAGGAGACTAATAACAGGTATAACGAGGTAGAGAAGAACTATAAAGACCTAAACAATTATTTGTCTTTAAAAACCGATAACATTAAGACAAGCCTATACGAGTTAATAGAAAGCTTAAAGGAATATTTAGAAAAAAATCTTCCTAAGGAAGGAAAAGAAGGTGATCTATCTTTAAAATTATCCAAGTTAAAAAAGCTAAAGGAAAAGATTGAAGAATTAAACAGTAAGATATATCAGAATAGGGTTAAATATAATAGGTTTTTGGAAAAACTTAGTTTAATTCAGAGAGAGATCTTAGAGATAGATAAAAAAATTAATGCCCTGAATAATGAAGTTGCAAATCTAAATAGTAAGTTTAGTAATTTCTCGCTGGTAAGTTATAAAGAAAATTCTTATATTGAAGAAGCACAATCTGCTCTAATTAGTAAACTATCCCAATACTCAGATTTTAGTTTAGTGACCCAGAATATTAAAAATCTTTATCAAAAATTGAAATATCTTTCACCAAAGGATATTGAATACACTTATCTTCAAACGTCTCTTTTGAAAATTTCTAAAGAACTTAATAATTTGATTGATCAATTTGATAAGAAAGTTGTAGAGTTAAGCGCATATGATAAAAAAATTGCACTTTTAAATCAAGAGAATGAATTTCTTGAGATGCAGAAGGAGCTTCTTCAAGGTCAGGAAGAGAACATAGAGGAAGAAGTAAAGCCATTAACGAAGATTGATAAGTTAAAGGAGTTTATATCTTCCCTTGATAGTAAGTTAAATAAAATTCAGATGTTTGGTAACTTAGACGATTTGGTTAATGAAGTCTCTAATTGGGAGAGTGAATTTAGAGAATTTGTTACCTCATATATTATTGATTACGGAAGAGATAGTTTAAGCTCAAAGATTGAAAGTACTGCGGAAGGATTAAAGTGGTTTAATGATTACAAAACTTTGAAGGAAAGATTTGTAAGTTTTTCTTCTTACTTAAGTAAAAATTTAGAAAAGGCTAGCGATTTAACATCTAGAATAGAAAATAAATGGAGAGATGTTTTTGAGAAGAATCTTCAAGGGAATAGATTATATCTTTCTGAACTTGATGATTTGTACAATTTAATAAAGACTGATTTTGTAAATTTTGTAAGTGCTAACATGAATATTGTATCTAAAAAGGCCGGAGATCTAATGGATATAATTCCTTTTAAAGAAGCAAAGAAATGGCTTGATAGAATAGATAACGGAGTATTTAGAATAGATCAAATTTGGAAACAAAAGACAAAACATTACTTTTTAAAGTGGGTTAGAAATTCTATCTTGGTATCAGGAATAGCAGCTATTATAACTACTTTAATATGTTCTCTTGCAGCCTATCCATTTAGTAGGATGAGATTTTGGGGCAGGAGATATGGTATTTTGACTCTTCTTCTTATTCAGATGTTTCCTAGTGCAGTTTATATGATTGCTATATATACTCTACTTAATATCCTGGGTAGATTTATTCCATTTCTTGGTCTCGATACTCTTTCAGGTCTTACCTTTGTTTATTTGGGAAATATTGCCTATAACATGTATCTTATAAAAGGATATTATGATACTATACCTGATTCTCTTGAAGAATCCGCTATGATTGATGGGGCCACCAGGTTTCAAACTTTTTACAAGATTGTATTACCTTTAGCAAGACCTATCCTAACTGTTGTGGTGATTCTTACATTTATGAATATCTTTAATGAGTTTATCTTTGCACGAATAATCCTTCAAGATGCTCAGAAATATACTTATGCTATTGGTCTATGGACTTTCTCTTCAGGGCCCTATCAAACAGAGTGGGGGTTATTTACTGCTGCTGCTCTTCTTGGTATGTTACCTATGACTATATTATTCCTATCTTTGCAAAGGTATATTGTAAGTGGTTTGACTAAAGGAGCAGTTAAAGGATAGTCTTTAAATTTTAGGAGGATATGAAATATGAGAAAACTAACTATATTAATTTTGATGGGGGTTTTTATGCTAACTTTGGGATATGCCGAAACTAAGGTAGTTGTAAATCCTATAGAAAATATATCCAAAGATTTCATTAAGGGCATTGATATATCAATGTTGTATGAGATTGAGAAAAATGGAGGAAAGTTTTTTGATAATGGGGTTCAAAAAGATCCGCTTCAAATACTAAAGGATCACGGAGTTAATTGGGTGAGAGTAAGGATATGGAATGATCCTTACGATGAGAAAGGCAATCCTTATGGTGGAGGAAATTGCGAATATAAAAGTATGACCGAACTTGCTAAGAGAGCAAAAGCTCTGGGATTAAAAGTACTTGTGGATTTTCATTACAGCGATTTTTGGGCTGATCCTGGTAAACAGGAAAAGCCAAAGACATGGAAAAATTTAAAAGGTAAAGCCCTTGAAAAAGCAGTTTCTGATTTTACATATCAGGTGATTAAGTACATGAGAGATAATAGAGCTTTACCTGATATGGTGCAGATTGGTAACGAAGTTAATAATGGTTTTTTGTGGCCTGATGGTAAGCTTATTGGAGATGATGCAGGAGGTTTTGAGAATTTTGTTAGGTTGTTCAATGCTGGAGCAAGTGCTGTAAGAAAAGTGGATAAGAATATTAAGATAGCTGTGCATCTTGCTGAAGGTGGAAATAGTGCATTATTTAGATGGTTTTTTGGAAATGTTTTAAGTTTAAAAATGGACTTTGATGTTATCGGAGTATCTTATTATCCCTACTGGCATGGCACCTTGGATGAATTGAGGGAAAATTTAAACAGTATTGCTCTCTGGTTGAATAAGGAGATAGCAATTTTTGAGACTGCTTATGCATGGACTTTAGATGATGCTGATGGACATCCAAACATTTTTGGTGGAGACCTGTGGAAGATAGGAGGATATAAGCCTACAATTCAAGGACAAGCTACAGCTATAAGGGACATAATGGATGTAATAGCTAATATACCAAATAATAAAGGTTTAGGAATATTCTATTGGGAGGGTTGTTGGATACCTGTAAAGGGAGCAGGATGGAAGCAAGGAGAAGGCAATCCATGGGAAAATCAAGCTCTATTTGATTTTAAAGGGAATGCTCTTCCATCTTTAGATGTGTTTAATCTTGTTTATGGAAAAGAGAAGGTTTATTCAAAACCAATAGAAGTTTTGTCCGAGATAAATATAAAAATTTCTACAGGAGAGATACCTAATTTGCCTGAAAAGGTTAAAGTGCTATTTGATGATGACTCAATTAGAAGTATGAAAGTTAAATGGGATGTTATTGATCCAAAACTTATTGCAACTCCTGGAGAGTTTAAGTTAAAAGGAATTATTGATGAAGTACAAAAAGAAATATATGCAAATATTCAGGTGAGTGGTCAGAAAAATTATATACAGAATCCAAGCTTTGAATCTGGAACTCTTTTCCCTTGGAAGGTTGAAGGAGATATCTCTGCTGTAAAGGTTGTAAAGGCAACTCCTCCTCAGAATGCAAAGTCAGGGGATTACGCTCTTAACTATTGGCTTGATAAGCCTTTTAAGTTTGAGTTATACCAGGTTGTTAAGGATCTTAAACCTGGTAAATATAAGGTTAGTTTTTGGATTCAAGGTGGCGGAGGAGAAAATTTAGTAAGGTTTAAAGTTAGTGGATACGGGGGTGAAGATAGATATATTGACATAACTAATACTGGTTGGTTAGAGTGGAAAAATCCTACTATAAGCAATATTGAAGTTACTACGGGAGAGATTAAAATAAGTATAATAGTGGATGGAAATACTGGAAACTGGGCATGGATAGATGATTTTGAGTTGAAAGAACAAGAGTAGGAAAGGCAAGGGGGCCTTTATAAATAAAATAATTTATTACTTTATGGGGAGGTTAAGATGAAGAAGTATATAGTTTTTTTATTGGTTTTATTGCTTTTCGTAAGTTTTGCTAACTCTCAAACCCCCAAAAGAGGTGGTACACTAGTTTTTGGAAGAGGGGGAGATTCGGTTAAGTTGGATCCAATAAATGTTACTGATGGTGAATCTTTAAGAGTTACTCATCAAATTTTTGATACTTTAGTGAAGTATAAGCCTAATAATACCGAAGTAGTACCCTCTTTAGCTGTAAAATGGACAGTATCAAAAGATCAAAAGGTTTGGACCTTTTATCTTAGAAAGGGAGTAAAATTTCATGATGGTACTCCGTTTAATGCTCAGGCAGTAAAATTTAATTTTGATAGATGGAGAGATCCTAAGAATCCTTATCATTTTGGGGGAGAATTTGAATACTGGGGATATATGTTTGGTGGATTTCCAGGGATTGTTAAATCTGTAGATGTAATAGATGATTATACGGTAAAAATTACTTTAACAAAACCTTTAGCACCGTTTCTTTCTAACCTTGCAATGCCATGCTTTGCCATAGCGAGTCCTACAGCTATTAAGAAATATAAGGAAGATTTCTTTAAAAATCCCGTAGGAACAGGACCTTTTAAGTTTGTTTCCTGGATTAAAGGAGATAAAATTGTCCTCGAGGCGAATAAAAACTATTGGGATGGTGCTCCTTACTTAGATAAGATAATATTTAGATCTATTCCAGATAATTCAGCAAGATTTATGGAACTTGAGGCAGGGACTGTAGATATTATTGATGGTATTAATCCAGAGGACGTGGAGAGGGTAAAACAAAATAAAAACTTACAACTCTTTATAAGGCCAAGTTTAAATGTATGCTATATTGCAATGAACATGGATAAGAAGCCCTTTGATGATATAAGGGTTAGGTTAGCTATAAATTATGCTATAAATAAAAAAGCAATTGTAGATGCTTATTATCCTAAAGGATTTGCCATGGTAGCAAAGAACCCTATTCCTCCTAGCTTATGGGGATATAATGATAAGATCCAAGATTACTCATATGATCCTGAGAAGGCTAAGAAGTTGTTAGTAGAGGCAGGATATCCTAATGGTTTCAAGACTACCTTATGGGCAATGCCTGTTAATAGGCCATACATCCCTCAACCAATGAAGGTAGCAGAAGCAGTACAGAGTTATTTAAAAGCCGTAGGTATTGATGCTGAAATCGTTACTTATGATTGGGGAACATATCTTCAAAAGACCGAGAATGGTGAACACGATATGGCTTTCTTAGGTTGGACAGGAGATAATGGTGATCCTGATAATTTCTTCTATGTCCTTTTAGATAAAGACAATGCGGTAAAAGGAAGTGCGGGTAATATTGCTTTTTATAGATCTGACGAATTACATGAAATACTTATTAAAGCTCAAACTATATCTAACCAAAAAGAAAGAGCTAAATTATACGAAAAGGCTTGTGAGATAGTCCATCGTGATGTTCCATGGGTAATATTGGCTCATACAATGCCACCTCTTGCTGGAAAAAAGACAGTTCATAATTATATTCCTCATGCAACAGGAAGTGAGCCGCTTAACAAAGTTTGGAAAGAATAAGGAAAAGGGGGAAGTTTATCTTCCCCCCTCTTTTTTACAATTGGGGTGATATAAACTAATGAAGGAATATATAATAAAAAGACTATTGCTTTTAATCCCTATTTTAATTGGAGTTTCCTTTATTTCTTTTATATTAATAAGATTGATACCTGGAGATCCTGCTAGGGTGATCTTAGGAGAAAGAGCAACTCCTGGCGAGCTAGCACGTATTAGAGAAGAGCTTGGTTTGAATAAGCCAATTTTAATACAATACTTGATTTTTTTGAAACAGCTTATAAAAGGAGACCTTGGAAGATCTATTGTGACTAGAGAAAAAGTTATCAATGAAATTATGATTAGATTTCCAGCTACTATTGAGTTGACCTTGTTTTCTATGTTTATAGCAAGCTTTTTGGGGATATTTTTCGGAATTTTAGCATCTCTAAAGCCTGGATCTATTGTTGACACTTTTGTTATGTTTCTTGCTCTTGTAGGAGTGTCTATGCCTATTTTTTGGTTAGGTCTTATGTTAATATGGTTTGGGGCTCTCTATTTAGGGTGGTTCCCTCCTTCAGGAAGATTAGATGTAGATATAAACTTGAATGTTATAACAAACTTTTACTTGATTGACAGCGTTTTAACAGGTAATTTTAAAGCCTTCTTCAACTCTTTGTATCATCTTATCTTACCGAGTATTGCCTTATCCTCGGTACCTATGGCAACAATTGCAAGAATGACAAGGTCAAGTATGTTAGAGGTGCTAAATCAAGAGTACATTTTAGTAGAATATGCTAAGGGTTTACCAAAAAGAAGAATCATTTTACGATCTGCTCTAAGAAATGCATTAATCCCCATTATTACTGTGATTGGGCTAGAATTTGGGTTTTTGTTGGGAGGGGCTATTATGACGGAGACTATATTCTCATGGCCTGGAATGGGAAGACTAGTATATGATGCTATAATGTCTCGAGATTATCCGTTAATACAAGGAGCCATATTGCTATCAGCCTTATTATTTGTAATAATTAATCTTATAGTGGATATAATATATGTTTTTATCGATCCAAGAATACGCTATTAGGTTAGGGGAAGATGATAATGAAAAAGGTAAATTTAGGTCAAAAGTCCTCAAGAAGAATTTTGAAAAAATTTTTAAGGCATAAGACAGGGATTTTAGGGGCTTTTTTGCTTTTTTCTTTCATTCTCTTAGCTGTATTTGCTGACTTAATAACACCATATGATCCTTATACCCAAAATTTAGTTGAAAGATTACTTCCACCATCTCCTAAGCATTTTTTCGGTACTGACTATGCAGGAAGGGATATTTTTACGAGGATAATTTATGGAGCAAGGATCTCGCTTACCGTAGGATTTATATCTGTTTTTTTTGCTTTATCTCTTGGAGTCTTTTTAGGATTAATTTCAGGATATTTTGGGGGGTTGTGGGATGTTTTAATAATGAGATTAATTGATATAATGCTTGCTTTTCCAACAATACTTCTTGCTATTGGTATTGTGGCTGTTTTAGGACCAAAATTGGAAAACACTATGATTGCTGTTGGTATTGTCTCTATTCCAACCTTTGCAAGGATAGTTAGAGCTTCAGTCCTTTCAGTAAAAGAAAAAGATTTTATTGTTGCTGCAAAAGCTGTAGGCGTAAGTACGGGAAAAATCTTGTTAAAGCATATCTTGCCTAATATTGTTGCTCCTATAATTGTACAAGCTACTTTGGGCATAGGTTCTGCGATACTTGAGGCTGCTGGTCTTTCTTTTTTAGGGCTTGGGGCAAAACCTCCAACTCCCGAATGGGGTGCTATGCTTTCTGAATCTCGACAATATTTGAGAACTGCTCCTTGGACTGTTGTTTTTCCAGGACTTGCTATAATGATGTTAGTCCTTGCATTCAATCTTTTTGGAGATGCGTTGAGAGATGTATTTGATCCAAAGTCCTATAAGTGAGGTGTAGCTAAAATGGGTTATAAAGAGATTGTTATGGGGAAACAAAAGAGAATTGCCTTAGTGGCTCATGATAACAAAAAACAGGAATTATTAGAATGGGCAAGGTTTAACAGAGGAACATTGTCTAACCATATTCTGTATGCTACTGGAACTACTGGTGATATTTTAGAAAAAGAACTTGGTTTAAAAATAATAAAATTTTATAGTGGTCCACTTGGAGGAGACCAACAGATTGGAGCAAAAATTGCAGAAGGGGAGATAGATTTTCTCATATTTTTCTGGGATCCATTAGAACCACTCCCTCATGATCCTGATGTAAAGGCACTTCTTAGAATTGCTGTGGTATGGAATATTCCTATAGCTTCGAATAGAGCTACAGCTGATTTTATAATCTCCTCTCCACTAATGAATATGGAGTATGTAAGGCTTGTTCCTGACTATGAGGCTTATGTTCATAGAAAATTGAATTTGTAAAATTTTATCACAAAATATATTGATTTTATTATGTTGACATCTAATTATTTTAAAAGTATAATTTAATTGAGTTGTTGTGAAGGGAGGTGGTGAGAGAAATCCTTAATGTTACTCGTTTTAAGTACGGTCTTAATGAGAGATTTAGAGAGGAAGCTCTTTATCCTTTAAAGGATAAAGGTAGCTCTCTCTAAAAAAATATTTATTGTGGGAGGGTCGTATGAGTAGGAGGATTTTAAGTTTAGTATTAATGGTATTCTTAATCTTAAGTGTTTCTTATGCACAGGTAGGTAAATTTAAGGATGTTCCATCTAATCATTGGGCAGCAGAAGCAGTTAAGTACTTAACAGATTTAGGGATAATTTCTGGAATCAAACCTGATACTTTTGCTGGAGATCTATATGTAACCAGATATCAAGCTGCTGTCTTACTCTATAAGTTAATACAAGCTCTACAAACTGGTAAAATAGCCTTGCCTGCAACCGATGTTAGTGAACTTAAAGACCTTGTTTCTCAACTCCAGGATGAATTGCAGCTTATTGGAGCAAACGTAGAAGATTTAATGAATGCGTTACAAGATCTTGATTCAAGAGTTTCTGACTTAGAAACAGCGATGACTGAGAAAGTGGGAGTAGAAGATGTAGAGAATATAGTCAATGAGGCACTTGCGGATGTAAATGCAAGGCTTGATGATTTAGAGGCAAAGATAGAAGCTATAGAAAAAGTGGAAATTACTCCTGAACAAATTGAGGCAGTAGTTGGAGATAAGTTAGAGCAACTTGTAGAATCAAAAATGGAGGAGTTAACTGGCAGAGTTACTGATCTTGAGGGATTTGTTACTGACTTAGATTCAAGACTTGCAGATGTTGAGGCAGCATTAGTAGATAAGCCATCTTTAGATGAAGTAGAGGCAATGATTGAGGAGAAATTAGGTTCAATTGAGGTTCCAGATGTGGAGGAGTTAACTGGCAGAGTTACTGATCTTGAGGATAGGGTTTCGGCAGTTGAAACAAGACTTGATGATGTAGACAGTGCAATTTCTGATATTATGAGTTCAGTAGATGATCTAAATGCAAATCTTGTAGATCTTTCTGGAAAGGTCGATGAGGTACTTGCATTAAAAGATCAACTTGATGAGTTAATAGCAAGGATAGAATCTATACAGGGTATAGAGATTCCTGTAGAACTTGATGAGATTAAATCATTCATAATGGATTTAGACTCAAGGTTAACAGAGCTTTCTACCAGTGTAGATGATCTAAGTACAGTAGTAGCTGATTTACAATCTCAGATTGATGATATTAATTCGAAATTTGATCAAGTTAATACAAATATTGATAATATCAACTCTTCTATAGAAGCTCTATCTACCAGTGTGGACGATCTATTTGTGCTTAATGATGGAGTATCTACAAGATTAGATGAAACAGTAAATAGATTAGTTACTTTAGAAGAGAAGGTGGCTACTCTTGAGAATAAAGCTACTGTAGAGAAGAATTTTGCATTGGATTTAAGATTTACAGTAAAAGTTGGTTTGGCCACAAGAACCCCAGTGAATACTCTTACAACAAAGTTAACATTTAATTTGATGCCTAATGTAAAACTCTTCTTACAATCTGTGAGTAGTGCTAGTGGAATTGATATGTCTGGTGGTGTAGATGCAAGCATGCCAATTAGCAAAGATATAACAGGTGTTGCAGGAGCTTCATATGATAATGGTAAGTTCTCAGTTTATGGTGGTGTGAAGCTTGCGATGTTAAAGAATGCTGTAATTGATGTTATAGTAGGAGTTCCAGATGTTATGGCTCTTGGCAGTGGAGAACTAAAAGATACAGTATCTTTGAAGATTGGTGGATCTTATAAATTAACTGATAAAGTTAGCTTAACAGGATATGCAACAAATCTTGAAGGTGGTGCAGCAGCAGCTAATTTTGCAGTAGTGTATGCTGTAGATCCTAAGGCTGATCTATCTTTAGGATTGTACTTGTACGGTCTAGGAAATCTACTTGCAGGTAATTTTGACGCTGTCCAAAAATCCGTAGTATTCTCTGCAGGAGCTTCCTTCTAATATCTGCTGATTGGAAAATCAAGGGGAGGGAAGAAAATCCCTCCCCTTTTTTATTTCCTACAGGAGTATTTAAAAAATTGATTTTAGAATTTTAGGGGTGAATTTTGATAACTTATAAAATTCTTTATTTTTTAATAAATTAGGAATTGTTTTAAGTACTGATGTCTGATAAGCAGTATCTCCAAAGTTTTCAATGTTTCTTATAATTTCTTCAGAATTAATTATTTTATATATCTCATTCAAATCACTATCACTTAATTGGTTTAAAAACTTTCTTACTATTTTTGTGAATTTTAACTCTTTACCAAATTTTTTATAAGTTAACTTGGGAAATGTTTTTAAATGATTAATATTGTTATCCTCAAGATATTTTTTAACTTGTTCTATAGCTATTTGGGCTCCTTGTAATCCAAAGTATATACCTCCACCTGTGGTAGATTTGTTGTATCCTGCAGCATCTCCAACAATGAGGATATTGGGATAATAATATTCTTCATAAGGTCCTAAAATAGGTATAATTCCACCATAGGACTTTATTATTTCTATACCCGAATTTCGGGTTTTTTTTAGATTGTTTAAAAATTTATCAAGAAATATTTTAGGATTCTCATTAGGTTGGACTGCTACACCGATTTTCGTAAGGTTTCCATAAGGAGAAACCCAAAGGAAAAAGCCTTTTGAATAAGTAGAACCAAGATAAACCTCTACGCATTCTTTATCTAGAAGTTCTAATCCTATTACTTCATATTGAAGGGATACGAGATAAGGATTAGGCTTGAGACCTAATCTTTTGGCAAATTGCCGTTTTGCACCTTCAGCGTTTATTATTACTTTTGCTTCAATCTTTCTTCTTCGATTTTTTTCTTCTATGATTAGTCTTGTTGCTTCGTTTTCAATTTCAATTCCAATAGCCTTTGCTGATAACAGTAAAGTACAGCCATTTTTTCCAGCTAATTCTGCCATGTTTTTGTCAAAGAGAGAACGATCAAGAATGTAGGAGTCAGGCTTACTTTTTTTTAATTTTATAAAATTCCCATTGGGAAAGAAAAAATATCCCCCTTTTAAGCTATTCCTAATGGATTCCTTAGGAAGAGGGAATTCTTCAAAGGCATGAATGCTTAGTTTACCCAAACAGTNTAGGGGTTCTCCTATTTTGCTGTGCTCTTCTATTATGAGAGTTTTTATATTATTTTTCCCTGCTAAGTAACCTGCAAAACTTCCTACGGGTCCACCACCAACTATTACTAGGTCCCAAATCATATAGTTATTCTTTCTTTCTCTCTTTCTTTATATTCTTCCCACGCTTTTATGAGTCTTCTTACACCTTCTTCTACTTTATCCACTGGTACTTGAGAGAAAGAGATTCGAGCAGTGTTTTTTCCTTCTTGGGATACAAAGAACTCTTCTCCAGGGACAAAACTTGTTTTGTTATTTAATGCACACTCTGCGAGTTTATAGGTATCTACCCATTCTGGAAAGGTTAAGAAAAAGAAAAATCCACCTTGAGGATAATTCCAGTTAGCGATATTTTTGAAGGTATTTTCTAAGGCTATTTTTAAAGCGTCTCTCTTTTCTTTGTATGCTTTTCTCAATTTTTTAACATGCTTTTCAAGGAAACCTAATCTCCAATATTGGTATATCATTTTTTGATTCAGAGTTCCTGAACAGAGGTCAGAGGCTTCTTTTAATCTTACAAGGGCATTTATTACTTCTTTATGGCCGATTACAAAACCTGTTCTTAGGCCTGGAGATAAAATTTTCGAGAAGCTTCCTATGGTTATAATTTTTTCACTACCGGAGATGGTTAGAAGAGGAGGTAGAGTGTCAGTATCATAGGAGAGCAAACTATATGCTAAATCCTCTACTACGAAGAAATCATATTTTTCAGAGAGTTCTAAGATTTTTCTTCTTCTCTCTATGGCAAGACATGTGCCTGCTGGGTTAGAAAAGTCAGGAACTATATAAAGCAATTTTACTTTCTCATTTAGATTTGATAGTACCTCCTCTAAATAATCTGTATTGATACCATATTCGTCTTGTGGAATTCCAATAAGTCTATCGGTAAACATACTCCATGCTTGTATAGTCCCAAGATAGCCTGGTTCCTCTATTAAGGCAATGTCATTCTCATCAAGAAATAATTTCCCAAGCAAATCTAAGGCTTGTTGAGATCCTTCTGTTAGTATTATGTTTTCTGGATTTATTGTTAAAGACCATTTATTGAAAAATTGTTCCCCAATTAGCTGTCTTAGTTTTATATCTCCAATAGTTGACGAATATTGAAAGGCACGATTTCCTTCTGTCCTAAGTACTTCTTCATAGGCGTATCTTAGTTCTTCCACTGGGAAGAGGTTATTGTCTGGTAGACCTCCTGCAAAAGAAATAGTTTCTGGATCTTGAGCTAAAACAAATTTTGACATAGCATCAGAGGTTCTTTGGGCTATTCTTTTTGAAAATTTTTTGCACCCCATCTTCCCACTCTCCTTAACTTTTTCACAAAAATTAGCATAATTATTCAATTAAGTCAAGATATAATTTTAGAAATTTTTAGTATATTTTTGTAACTCTTACTTTATTCTCTAAGTTGAATATTTCCTTAATTTGTTCCTCTTGGGTGATTTCTACATATTTTGTTTTGACATATCCAGTAGCACAGGCCAATTTTATAGCCTTAATAGGATCTTTATAATTTTTAAGACCATAGATAAATCCTGCTAAGAATGAATCGCCTGTTCCCCATTGAATACCATTATTAGGAGGTAAAGCGGATTTATAGATATGGTTTTCTATTCCAATTAGAGCTCCTTTTTTTCCAAGGGATATAATGGGGTACTTTATATTATAGTTTTTTAGGAAGCTAATGGCCTGAATATAGTTATTTCTGTTTTTGAGTTTGAATTTTAATAAAGTTTCAATTTCTTCTTTGTTTGGTTTAACAATATCTGGGGATTCCTTTAAGGCTTCTTTTAACACATTATCTCTTGCATCTACTACTTTAATTATTTTAGGATTTTTTATTTCTTTCAACATTAAAGCGTAGATCTCTGCAGGGGTCTCTGGAGGAACACTTCCTGATATTATTACTATCTCAGAATTTTTAACATTTTCTCTAAAGATCTTAAAGAACTTTTCCCATTCTTCATTTCTTATTCTATTTCCAGCTCCGTTTAATACAGTAAAGGTATTTTTTTTATCCTCTTTTATTCCTATAGCAAACCTTGTTTTACCTTTAGTTTCTACAAATTCATAATCAATGTCTCTTATATTTAATTCTTCTTTTAAAATTATACCTGTAGATCCTCCACAAAATCCAATAATTTTAACCTTTTCTCCAAAAGCTTTCAAGGTTTTTGCCACATTTATTCCCTTTCCACCAGGTATCATTTCTTCCTTATAAGATCTATTCACTTTGTTTTTTTGAAATTTTTGAGTATAAAAAACTATATCTAGACTTGGATTTATATTCACCACTAAGATCATCTTTAAGCTCCTTATTAGTTGATTTTAGTTTTAAATATATTATACTTTTAAATATGAAAATGGATATTACTGATTTATTAAAAAAAGCAGATGATTTTAAGCAGAAAGGTAAGTTATATAAAGCCATAACTCTTTATGAAAAGATTTTATCAGAGATCAATGATGACGAACTTTTAAGCTGGCTTAGGATAACTCTTGCTGATCTCTATTTTTGGGTAAAAGAATTTGATAAGGCTAAAAGATTAATAACTGATAATATTGATCATAATCCTAAAGAAGCTTTTAATTACTATTTTATGGGATTTGTTTTAGTCGGAGAAGGAGATTTACATACTGCAAAGGAGTATTTTAAGTTAGCCTGTGATATAGAACCTGAGAATGCAGAGTATCTGAGAGGATTAGGGTTAGTTGAATTTTTATTGGGCAATTATGAGATTTCAGAAAGGATCTTAAGAGAAGTTCTAAGGAGAGATCCTGATAACAGTGCTGCAAGAGATAATCTAATTGAATTATTGATAAAAGTTGGAAAGATAGAAGAGGCAGAGGAGGAAATATTTGAATTTAGGAAAAAAGATCCAAAGGATTGGCAAATTCTTTATAGAGTTCAGGAACTTAGGAATAGAAAAAAAGAGATAAAAGAGGGAGGAAGCTTATAGAGCTTCCTCCACTTTTGATGTATCTTTTGAAAGATATTTATCAATTTCAGTTCCTTCAAGAGTTTCCTTTTCCATGAGTATTTTTGAAAGTTCTCTTAGTACATCTTCATGATTTTTTAGTAAATCGAGGGCTTTATTATACATTTTATCTATTATACTTTTTATTTCTTCATCTATAACTCTTGCAGTTTCTTCAGAATAATTTTTAATTTGCATTAAATCTTTACCCAAGAATATTTCTGAATGATTTTCTCCAAGAGAGAGATTTCTTAATTTCTCACTCATTCCATATTCACACACCATTTTTCGAGCAAGTTCTGTAGCTCTCCTTAAATCGTCAGCAGCGCCAGAGGTTGGTTGTCCAAAGATTAATTCTTCGGCAGCCCTTCCTCCTAAAAGTACCGTAATTTCAGCCTCTAATTCTCTTTTAGTGAGTAAGTACCTGTCTTCTTCTGGCAATTGAAGAGTATATCCTAAGGCAAGTCCTCTTGGAATAATGGTAACTTTATGGACAGGAGTTGCTTCGGGAATTAGTTTGGCAACTAAGGCATGCCCTAACTCATGAAAAGCAACGATTTCTTTTTCTTGCGGTCTTAAAATTCGATTCTTCTTTTCCGGACCTGCTATGACCTTTTCAATGGCTTCTTCAAATTCCTCCATGTTAATTTCTCTCTTGTTTTTTCTTGCTGCTAGAATAGCTGCCTCATTTACTAGATTTGCAATATCAGCGCCTACAAACCCGGGAGTACTTTTAGCAATTATATCAATATTAACATCTTTTCCTATTGGGTTTTCCTCTTAGATGAACTTCTAATATTTTTTTCCTGCCTTCAAAGTCTGGTCTATCTACAATTACTCTTCTATCAAAACGCCCTGGCCTTAGTAGGGCAGGATCTAAGATATCAGGTCTGTTTGTAGCTGCAAGTACTATAACATTAGTATTTTCATCAAAACCATCCATTTCTACTAAAAGTTGGTTCAATGTTTGTTCTCTTTCGTCGTGGCCTCCACCAAGCCCTGCTCCTCTATGTCTTCCTACAGCATCAAGCTCATCAATAAAGATAATTGAAGGGCTCAATTTTTTAGCCTGGGTAAATAGATCTCTTACTCTTGCAGCTCCTACTCCGACAAACATTTCTACAAATTCTGAGCCGCTTATAGAAAAGAAGGGTACATTGGCTTCTCCTGCTACAGCTCTTGCAAGTAATGTTTTACCAGTTCCTGGTGGGCCTACAAGAAGTATTCCTCTAGGAATTCTTGCTCCTAATTGTCTATATTTCTGTGGATATTTAAGAAAGTCTACAACTTCTTTGAGCTCTTGTTTTGCCTCATCGGCTCCAGCTACGTCAGCAAAGGTTACTTTTGGTCTGTTGTCAAGAAATAGTCTTGCTCTACTTCTTCCAAAGGAAAATGCCTGATTATTGCTACCTTGAATTTGTCTAAACATCATCCAGAAGAAGAAAATAAGAATTAGATAGGGAGCGAAGCCTAAAAGAAAACTTATCCATATAGATGTAGTTTCTGGAGGTCTAACCTCAACTTCTACATCATTTCTTACAAGAGTGGGTATAAGATTTGGATCCTGAGAAGGAATATATACTTTGAATTTTGTTCCATCTCTAAAGAGACCTGTGGCGTCATTCTCTCCTATTTCTACTTTATATACTTCTTTATTTTCAACATATTTTAAAAACTCTGTATAAGAGATTTGTCTTTCTCTATTATTTAAATTAAGAGAGTTAGGATTAATAAAAGTGTATACTAAAAAACCAATCAAAAAGATTATTATAAGTCTCTGAATTAAGCCCCTCCAGTTCAATTATTTAAACCTCCTTCTTTAGGCTAAGATGTAGTATTGTTTGGGTATCGTTGGTGACTTTAGCAATATCCGACCTTATTACCCCTGGAATCCATAATATCTTATCTTTATAAGTCACCAAGGGAATAATCTTTCTTTTCCATTTTGGGATCTTTTTATCCACAAAAACATCTTGTACCTTTTTACTTTTTCCTTCAAGTCCAAAAGGCTCTATTCTATCTCCCTCTTTCCAGTTTCTAACTATTAACTCCTTAGCTTTTATTTTATCATAGTCAAAATATGCATGCCACAAATCTTTAAAATTGAAAGGCTCTCCTTCGTTTCTTATCAATTCTGCTTTTAGGATTTCTCCTGTAGGAAGCTTAACCTCTCCAGGTATAGGAAGTATAAGCATAAGTTCATGTTCTTCTTTTTTATAGATATATATTTTCTGGTTGTAAAGATAGATTTCTGTATTTCCTATTTCTAAAGTTTTGCTACCTTCCATAATACTCATCTCTCTGAGAATATAAAATATTGCTTCGTTTGATAACTCTTCATTAAAATTTTTGAAGATCTCCTTCAAAACTCTGATTTTTATAGCATCATGTAAAAGTTTCCAACCTTCATTTTCTATTTCTATTACATTATTAGATCTTTTTAGACCATCAAAATATTTCTTGGAAAGTTTTTCTAAGAGATCATTCTCAATAGATAGTATGACGCTTTGAGAAATAATACTTTGAGGAAACTGTGGTATATTTTCTTTAAGGAAAGGAATTAGTTGATATCTAATTCTGTTTCTTAAAGTAATTGGTAAAAGATTTGTAAAATCATCGACATATTTTAAATTTTTTCTTTTACAATACTCAAGAATTTCTTCCTTTGAGAGTATAATAATAGGTCTTATGAAATTATCTCTTTTGGTGGGTATGCCACACAAACCCTCTATTCCATATCCTTTAAAGAAATTCATAATTATAGTTTCTATTTGGTCATCTAAGGTGTGTCCTAAAGCAATTTTATTAAATTTGATCTTTTCTGAAAATTTTATAAGGGCTTTGTATCTTTCTTCTCTGAGGGTCTTTTCCGTAAAATCTGTGGTATAAATGTCAAGAAAGGCATAAGGAATACTTCTAGATGTGGCATAGTCTTTAATTATTTCTTTTTCTATGTAAGTATTTAGGCGGACATGGTGGTCTATGTATACAATATATAAATTCAAGTTAAGAATAGAAGATAAATTATATAAAATTTCGGATAAGGCTATAGAATCACTCCCACCAGAAACACTTAAAATAATAGAGTCCCCCTGAGATATGAGGGACTCGCTTTTTATAAAATCTAAGACTTTTTTTTCTATATAATCTAAATTACTTATATCCTTAGTCACTTTCCTTGGTGGCGGTGCAGGGATTCGAACCCTGGACACCACGGTTATGAACCGTGTGCTCTAACCGCTGAGCTACACCGCCAATTTTTTCTTTTCAAATGAATTATAATAAAAATTTTTGTTTTAGACAATACTTTACGAAGAATAAAACTTATGATAAACTTTTAAACCAAAGAGAGGTTTAGGGATTACCGCCGGAGTGGCGGAATGGCAGACGCACTGGACTTAAAATCCAGTGGGGAGCAATCCCCGTGCCGGTTCGAGTCCGGCCTCCGGCACCATTCCAACCCCTCTTTAAATATTAATTAAAAGAGGTGTGAGATAATGCCAGACAGAGATTATGAAGAAGATATAATTGTTTTGGAGGGTGAAGACGGAACTACTTATGAGTATATTGTAAGAGATTTTGTCGAGGTAGATGATAAGACTTATGTTCTTCTTACCCCTAAGGATTCTGAGGATATGGAGGAAGTGTATATATTTCGTTGCAGGCTTGCAGAAAAGGATGGTGAACTATATATAGAAGCTCTTGAAGAAATAGAAGACGACGATGAGTATGAGAGAGTTGTTGAGGTACTTGAGGAAGAAGAAGAGTGGGAGGAAGAGGATTGGGAAGAAGAAGATCAATAATTATTCTCTCTATTTCTTATTAATTGTTTCTCTTACATTTTTTATAGGATTCCTTTTTTACTTAGACTTAACCGCTCCTAAGAGTAAGATAAGGAGAGACATAGAGGTATATATACCTGAGGGTGCTTCTGCTTATAAGATTGCAGATATTCTTTTTGATAATGGATTGATAAAGTCTAAAAAAGTCTTTATTGTGACTACGAAATTATTAGGCAAAGAGAAAGAGCTTAAGAGTGGATATTATTTATTGTCTCCTTCCTACTCCATTTTTGATATATTGGATGCTATAACCCAGGGGAAAGGTGTAAGAGTAAAAGTTACTATTCCTGAGGGAAGTAGTTTAAAAGATATAGCTAATATACTCTCTGAGAAATTAGATCTCTCTGCTGAGAGGTTTATAAAACTTTGTAATGATAAAGATTTTATCAATAGTGTGATGCAGGATTATAAAGATTTTTTTGGAAGATATGAGGATATTAAAACTCTTGAAGGTTATTTATTTTCTTCAACTTACTATTTTAATAAAGGAGTAAAAGAGGAGGATGTTATAAGATTTCTTGTAAAGAGTTTTTTCTATCAAGTGAGAAATAACATACCTGAGTATAAAGATAGACTGAAAGCTTTGAATTTATCTTTTAAGGATTGGATTATTTTAGCATCCATTGTAGAGAAAGAAGCTAAGGTTAATGAAGAGAAACCTCTTATTGCAGGTGTATTTATAAATCGTTTAAGAAAAGGCTATAAATTACAATCTTGTGCAACAGTAGAATACATTTATGGATTCAAAAAGCCTGTGCTTTTGTATAAAGATCTGGAGGTTGATTCTCCATATAATACCTATATATATTATGGACTTCCTCCTTCTCCAATTTGTTCTCCAAGCTTGGAATCTTTGAAAGCGGTACTTTATCCTCAAGGAGATTATTTGTTTTTTGTGGCAAAAGGAGATGGTACTCATTTCTTTACTAAAACTTATGAAGAACACCTAAAGGTCCAAGGAATGAAGAAATGAGGTGTTCTATGTTAGATATATTAAAGCCTAAGAAGTTTGTAGAATCAATATTTGATATTGATTTTGAAGATTTATATAAGAGAGGTTATAGAGGTATAATCTTTGATCTTGATAATACCATAGCTCCTTGGAATGGAAATGAGCTCGATCCTAAGACAAGAGATCTGATTGAAAATATTAAGAAAATAGGTTTTAAGGTGGTTATTTTATCAAATAATTGGTCTCAGAAAAGAGTAAAATATTTTTCAAAAATTATGAAACTTCCTGCATTAGGATCTGCTTTTAAACCTAGGGTTAGATCTTTCAAAAAAGCTATGGAATTGATGGATACAGAACCTACAAATACTTTGGTTGTTGGTGATAGAATATTAACAGATATATTTGGAGGAAATAAAATTGGAATGTATACTATATTAGTAGCACCTATTGATAAAAATGAGATATGGATAAAAAAATGGACGGTAAGAAAATTAGAAAATTGGCTTTTAGATCTCTGGATTAAAAGGGGAGAAATTACTAAGGGGGAATAAAATGGATTCGATTAATATTAATGAGAGATTAATAGGAATTTTAAAGAGTAGAAACATTGTTCCTGCTGCAATTTTAGATAATATCCTCTCTAACTTAAGAGGGAAGGATATACAAGAAATTTTGTTGGAAGAAGGGTTGATTTCTAAGGAAAAGTTAGTAGATTTACTTAGTGAGATTTTAGGGTGGAAGGTACTTGTAGGTAAAGAGTTTAAGCCTAATGAAGAAGCAGCAAAAAGTATTCCGCCGTTTTTAACTAAGTTTCATAATTTTATTCCTCTTGGAATTGAGGAAAAAACCATTAAAGTGGGATTCTTTCCTCCTGTAAAACCAACAGCTATCGAGGATATAAGACTATTAACTGGTTATGATGTGGAACCTTACCTTTTAAAAATCAGCTCAGGGGAAGAGGATTTGTCTTCTCTAATTGCTGCTCCTAAAACTACTAATGTAGATATTGATTTGGAACCTAAGAAAGTTGAAGAACCTTTAAAGGGAATCGAAATCGGTACATGGGATGAATCGGAGTTAAATAAAATTATCGAGGAATTGACTCCTGAAGGAGGAATTTTGGAGGAAAGTTCAAGTGCTTCTTTACTAATCGATAATCAAGAATCTCAGACTATATCTCCTGGTGAAACGTCAGAAGCTAAACAAGAGGAGAATATGCCAACTATTGAAGTAAAAGAGGAATCAATTTCAGAAGTATTATCTCAAATAGAGGGTGTTGAGGTTGTAGAGGAGGAAAAGGTTGAGAGAATAGAAGAGGTTCAAGAGGCTGAAAAGGTAGAAGAAAAGCAAAAGGAAGGTTTTAAAAAAACTGAAAAAGATTTGGCTGATAAGATTATTGAAAGTATCAGGAGTAGTTTATCATCTGCAGATAAAAAAGGATTGGATGAAAAGAAGGTTGCAAAACCTTCAACAAGAAGAACAGGGAGGAGAAAATTATTAGGTGAGGTTTTACTTGAAAAAAATCTGATTACTAAAGAACAGCTTGATGAAGCATTGGCTCTTTCTTCTAAGAAAGGTATAAGACTTGGAGAAGCCTTGTTGGAATTAAAGTTATTAGATGATGTAGCATTAGCTAAGCTTTTAAGCGAGCAATTTGATATTCCCTTTAAGTCTTTAAAAGAGGTAAAAATTGACCATGATCTTGCTAAGCTAATTTCACCTCAGAAAGCAAGAGAGAACCTGATTCTTCCTTTATATAGGGATAATGGAAGAATTGTTGTAGGAATAGTAGATCCAAGTAATATTTTAGCCTTAGATGATCTACGTATGGTTACAAGAAGCGAAGTTTTTCCTGTTATAGTTCCGAGAAATGAGCTTATAGATGCTATAAACCAGATATGGGGTAGTGAAGAGGTGGAGAAGGTTTTAGAGGAAATTATTGTGCAAAAGGAAGAGGAGGAGACCCAGTATCAGGAGGTCTCTCTTGAGGAAATTTCGTCTCAGGAAGGTCCTATAGCAAAATTAGTTAATAGTATTTTGGTAGATGCTGTGAAAAGAGGGGCTAGCGATATTCACATCGAACCTACAGAAAAGAATGTAAGGGTAAGATTCAGAATTGATGGTGTTCTTCACGAGATAATGTTTATTCAAAAGAGATTTCAGGCGGCAATAGTTTCGAGAATCAAAATTATGAGTGATATGGATATATCAGAAAGAAGGATTCCTCAAGATGGAAGAATAAAAGCAAATATTAAAGGAGAGGTTTATGATTTTCGTGTGTCTACTCTTCCTGGAGTTTTTGGAGAAAAGGTGGTTTTAAGAATTCTCGGTAGAGGCTCCATATCTTTAAGCCTTGAGAGTTTAGGTTTTTCTGAGCACAACTACGAGAGATATTTAAAGATGTTGAAAACTCCTTACGGAATAATATTAGTGACCGGACCTACAGGAAGTGGTAAGTCTACCACTCTTTATGCTTCTTTGAACATGATAAATTCTCCTGATATAAACATTATTACTGTGGAAGATCCTGTAGAGTATCAGCTTCCGGGAATTCACCAAGTACAGGTTAATCCAAAGGCAGGTCTTACCTTTGCTTCAGCGTTAAGATCCATATTAAGACAAGACCCTGATGTGGTACTTGTGGGAGAGATTCGTGATGAGGAGACTGCAAGAATTGCTATTCAAGCTGCATTGACAGGTCACTTAGTGCTTTCAACTTTACATACTAATGATGCTCCGTCTGCTGTTACGAGATTGATAGATATGGGAATTGAGCCTTTCCTTATTAGTTCTTCTCTATTAGGGGCTGTGGCCCAAAGACTTGTAAGGACTATATGTCCTAATTGTAAGGCTCCTTACGAACCTACCAAGGAGGAAATAGAGGCTATAAAGGCTACTTTGGGAGATATAGATTTGTCAAATGTAACTTTTTACAAAGGCAAGGGTTGTCCTAAGTGTAACGGAAAAGGATATAAGGGAAGAACTGCTATTCATGAGATTATGCTTATGAATGATGAGATAAGGGACTTGGTATTAAAGAAGGCATCGAGAGAGACCATAAAAGAAGTAGCAAGAAAACACGGTATGGTAACCTTAAGAGAAGATGGAATGCAAAAAGTTTTAAAAGGTATGACTACAGTTGAAGAGGTAATGAGAGTAACTGCTGCAGATTAATGGGAGGTATAGAGATATATGAAAGAAGAACTTTCGATTATTGAGATTCTCCAAAGTGCTCTTCAAAAGGAAGCCTCAGATGTGCATATTACATCAGGAATTCCCCCAGTTTTTCGTATAAAGGGACATTTAATACCTCAAACCCAATATCCTACACTTACGCCTCAATTAACTTATAGACTTATATTTAGCCTTTTGACTGAAGAGCAAAAGCAAAAATTACAGGAAAATAAAGAGTTGGATTTCTCAGTAGGAATCAGCGGAGAGGGTAGGTTTAGAGTAAATGCTTTTTGGCAAAGAGGAAGCCTTGCAGCAGTATTTAGATTAATACCTTGGAAAATTCCAACAATAGAGGAGTTAAGGTTACCATTAGTTTTGAAAGATTTGGCTGCTCTTCCAAGAGGACTAATACTAGTAACTGGACCTACAGGAAGTGGTAAGTCTACTACTCTTGCTTCTATGATTGACTATATAAACTCAAATTTTAGTAGGCATATTATTACTATTGAGGATCCTATTGAGTATTTACATACTCACAAAAAGTCTATTGTTAACCAAAGAGAAGTAGGAAGCGATACCTATTCTTTTGCAAATGCTTTAAGGTCAGCTTTAAGAGAGGATCCTGATGTAATCCTCGTAGGTGAGATGCGAGACTTAGAAACCACAGCTATAGCCATAACGGCAGCAGAGACAGGACACTTAGTAATGGCTACTCTGCATACTGTAGATGCTGTACAAAGTATAGAAAGAATTGTAGACCAATTCCCTGCCCATCAGCAGCAACAGATAAGATTGCAACTTTCTGGAGTTATACAAGGTATCATATCTCAACAACTTTTACCAAGAAAGGATGGCACAGGAAGAATTGTTGCAACAGAGATTTTAATTGGAATTCCAGCTGTAAGAAGTTTGATAAGAGAAGGAAAAACCCCACAAATATATAGTGTAATTCAAACGGGGGGAAGATATGGAATGCAAACAATGGATCAAAGTCTTGCAGATCTTGTGAAAAAAGGACTTATTTCTCAAGAAGTAGCCTTTGAAAGGGCAGTGAATAGAGAGGAATTAATCCGTCTTTTGGGGGGAGAAGTAAGGAGGTGAGGGGATAGATGGCTAAAGTATATGTTTATCAAGCACGAAATATGAAAGGTGAGTTAGTCACTGGAGAATATGAAGCAGAAAACATGAGAGAGGTAGCCATAAGGTTAAGAGGAATGAATTTGTACCCTATAAGAATAGAGGAGAAAAGAACGCCCTCCTCATTTTTCAGTTTAACATTAGCGCCTAAAAAGGAAAGAGTTGGAAAGGTAAAGTTAACGGATCTTACAGTGTTTACAAGACAGTTTGCTACAATGATTAATGCAGGCCTTTCTCTTTCTACTTGTCTAAATATTCTCTCTGAACAGAGTGAAAGTAAAGCATTAAAGCAGATACTAAAGGAAGTTCAGAGAATGGTAGATGAAGGAAGTTCTCTTTCTGAGGCTTTTTGCAAAAATTTCCTAATGTTTTTTTCTCCTTTATATATAAATATGGTGAAAGCAGCAGAATCTGCTGGAACCCTCGATGAAACTTTGGAAAGACTTGCAGTGACTCTTGAAAAGCAACAGGAATTAAGAAGAAAAATAAAATCTGCCATGACTTACCCAGTTATAGTGTTGATCATTGCTATTGGAGCTGGTTTTGGCATGTTGACCTTTCTTGTTCCTATATTTGCAGGTATGTTTGAAAGTATGGGAGCTCAACTTCCTTTACCTACTGCCATACTCTTAAAGATGAGTAAATTTATAACTAGCAATATTCTTTTGATTTTGCTTGGGGCAATAATTTTAGTGCTGGGAGCCATAAGAGCTTGGAAGAATCCTAAGATAAAGGATAAAATAGACGAAATAATTTTGAAGATTCCAGTTTTTGGAGGCTTAATTCAAAAGACCTCAGTGGTAAATTTTGCGACCACTCTTGCAGCTCAGGTAAGAACTGGAGTTCCTATCCTTCAAGCATTACAGCTCGCCGGACAAACAGCAGGAAATAGTGTGTTTAGAAAAGCAATTGATTTAACAAGGCAAAGGGTTAGAGAAGGAGAAAGAATTGCGCCTGTTTTAAGGGAAACAAAGGTATTCCCACCAATGGTGGTACATATGATATCTATTGGAGAAGAATCTGGTTCTTTGGAACAAATGTTAAATAAGATCGCAGAATTTTATGAAGGTGAAGTAGCAGCAGCGGTTGAGAGTTTGACTTCTCTTATTGAGCCTTTAATGATGGTATTTGTGGGTGGTATAGTTGGTGGAATGCTAATTGCATTATACTTACCTATATTCACCATGTTCCAGTACATAAAATGATAAAACCCGCTTTAGAGCTTTGGCTAAAGTATAGAGAAACAGGGGATAAAAAAGTTCTTGAGGAACTCCTTGAAGTTTTTGATGATCTGATATACTACTGGGCTTCAAAGTTTACTTCTTATGGAGAGCCTTTAGAAGACTTAGTACAAATAGGTTATCTTGGCTTTTTAAAGGCTGTTGAAAACTATGATCCTGAAAAGGGTGATCTTTCCACATACATTTCTCATTACGTATTAGGTGAAATAAGGCATCATTTAAGGGATAAAATAGATAAAATAAAAATTCCAAGAAGTGTTAAGGGTTTGATAAATAAGATGGATAATTTTATAAAAGAGGTGTGGGAAAAGGAAAATAGATCTCCTTCTTGTGAGGAAATTGCGAGGCATCTAAATATTACTGTAGAATCGGTAGAAGAGCTTTTCAAAATTAAAGAGGCTATGATGACTGTATCTTTGGAAGATTTAGAGATTGAGATGGATAGAATAAGGGCTGAGAAATTAGAGTCTTTTAAACTTCCAATAGAAGATAAGATTGCCTTAGAACAAGCATTAGCTAAACTTCCTGATGTACAAAAAAAGGTAATTGAGTATATTTTTTATCAGGACTTAACTCAAACAGAGGTAGCAAAAATATTAAAGATCTCTCAAGCACAGGTTTCGAGAATATTAAGGAGTGCTTTGGAGAAGTTGAAAGAAATGCTTTAATTATTCTCTTTGCCTTGGTATGAATAGAAGATGTTTAAAAATGGTATAATATTAATCAAAAGAAAAATTTTTGGGGGAAGGAGGACCCGAAAAATGAGAAGAGAGAGAGGTTTTACACTAATTGAGTTGATGGTAGTCATTGTGATCATTGCAATTTTAGCCGCAGTAGCACTTCCAAACTTTATGGGAGCAACTGAGAGAGCAAGAGAGTCTGCAGTAAGAAGTGCAGTAAAAACAATACAAACAGCTCTTGAAATGTATGCAACTGACAATCAAGGATACTATCCTGGTGACATCTACTCATTAACCACTGGTAACTACTTACCAGGCGGAAAGTTTCCAAACAATCCTGCAACAAATTCTCCATATACCTTTACTGTTACTAGTAATGGTTCTGCAAGTGAAGGGGCGTATAGGATTACTTACAGTGTATCCAGTGATCATTCAGCCTATACTATCACTGGATATGGTAAAGATGGCCAGAAGGTCATAATACAAGTATCCAGCGCAGGAACAACGAGATAGAGATAAAGTAGGTTATAGTCAACTTTTAGGGAGATGGGGATTTATCCTCATCTCCCTTATTTTTTAATATTATTTATTTCATTTTGAAATTAAATGTTTTTATGAATAAAAATTGTTTTTAGGGGTATAATATTAATTAGAAAAACTAACTAAAAAGGAGGTTAGATTATGAGAAGAGAGAGAGGTTTTACACTAATTGAGTTGATGGTAGTCATTGTGATCATTGCAATTTTAGCAGCAGTAGCACTTCCAAACTTTATGGGAGCAACTGAGAGAGCAAGAGAGTCTGCAGTAAGAAGTGCAGTAAAAACAATACAAACAGCTCTTGAAATGTACGCAACTGACAATCAAGGATACTATCCTGATTCAATCTACACCTTGAAGACCTCTGGTAATTATCTACCAGGCGGAGCATTTCCAAAGAATCCTGCAACTAATGAAGAGTATAACTTTAGTGGTGGTAATGCGAGTAGTGAAGATGCATATAAGATTACTTACAGTGTATCCACTGATCATTCAGCCTATACCATCACTGGATATGGTAAAGATAACCAGAAGATTATAATACAAGTATCTAGTGCGGGAACTCTTAGGTAAAAAAACAACATAATACAAAAAAATTCCTACCAAAGAGGGGGCAAGACTTTAAAATCTTGCCCCCTCTTTATAAGATTTTTTAATTTAAGGGAGATTAAGCTGATGGGAAGTAGGGGGTTTACATTAGTTGAGCTTCTTGTGGTGATTGTAATTATATCAATTCTTGCTCTTGTTGGAATAGCAGGCTACTCTATATATGTAGAGAGGGCAAGGGAAAGTTCTGCCAGGAGTGCTCTTAAGGCTATACAAGTTGCTTTAGAGATGTATTCTACAGATAACAAAGGGAAATATCCTATTGCAAACAATTTAAGTGAGCTAAAATCTCAGATATTAAATTATTTGCCAGGTAGAGAATATCCAGATAATCCTTACAACAACATGCCATACTCTGATGAAAATAATGATCACTACAAGATTTCCTATACTTATGATCCTTTAGAGAACCGTTATACATTGACAGTTATGGATAGGTATAATATAAAGAGATTATATTTTTTGTCTAACAGTATTTCCTTCTTACATTAGGAGAAAAGGAGTGATTAATATGGCAGAGGACAGATGGAAAAAGCTATGGGATACTCTAAAGCCTCAGATAGCTTCGGCAATTCAAAAGGCAGGAGAAACTGCTCAAAAGGCTGGTGAAGTAATTTCAGAGATGGCAAAAACTCTTGGTAAAGAGTCTGCTAAACTCGCTAAAATTGGAAAATTAAAGGCAGATATTCTTATTCTTGAAGGAAATAAAGATAACCTTTTAAGAAAGCTTGGAGAAAAGTTATACCAATTATATAAGAATGAGGAAGAGATTAAGAAAGAAGTATTTTCTGAGCTTGTGAAAGAAATCGAGGAATTAGATAAGAAGATTTTAGAGAAACAGAAAGAGATAGAAAGCATAGCAAAAGAGGAGAATTTGAATCCAGAAGATATCGAAAAAATTCCTGCTGTTGAAGATGAAGAAAAGAAAGATTAAAGATTTTCCTACTTCTGAAAGACCAAGGGAAAGATTATTAAATTATGGAGAAAAAGCTCTTTCGGATGTTGAACTTCTTGCTATTATTTTGAGGACAGGAGATAAAAAATATTCTGTTTATGAACTTGCTCAAAATTTGATAATTGATTTTGGAAGTTTAAAGAGAATTGCAGAGGTTGGAATAGGAGAGCTTATTAAATATCCTGGAATTGGTGTTACCAAGGCTATTCAAATAAAAGCAAGTATTGAACTTGGAAGAAGGATATTTTCTGAGAAAAAGAGCTACTTTGGGGAAAGCATCTCAAATCCTTATGACGCTTTTTTAATCTTTAAGGAAGATATGTTTGATCTAAAAGAAGAGCATCTTTTTTGTATTTATATGGATATAAAGAATAAGTGTTTGAGTAAAAGGCTTATTGCAAAAGGCGATTTGAATATTGTGTATGCTTCTCCAAGGGATATTTTTAAATATGCTCTTCAGGAGAATTCTGCTAAAATAATTCTTGCTCATAATCATCCATCGGGAGATCTTACTCCCAGTGAAGATGATGTAATCTTTACAAAGAGATTAATTGAGGCTGGAAAAATTTTAGGGATTGAGGTTCTTGATCATCTCATTATCCACAATGAAGATTATTTGAGTTTGAAGGAAAAAANTTTTATATAATCTTATTATGGAGCAGAAATCTCTGTGGGATCTTTTTCAAGAAAATACCGAGAAAGAGTCCAAAAGGAAGATTCTGATTATTGATGGCTCAAGCCTCATATACAGGGTTTATTACGCCCTTCCCCCTTTAAAGACAAAAAATGGTGAATTAACTAATGCTCTTTATGGCTTCATAAGAATACTTTTAAAGGCCGTAGAAGATTTTAATCCTGATCTTGTAGGCGTTGCCTTTGATAGACCTGAACCTACTTTTAGGCATGTGATTTATAAAGAGTATAAGGCTAAGAGACCACCTATGAAGGATGATTTGAAAGCGCAGATACCATGGATAAGAGAATTTCTAAGGTTAAATGATATACCTCTATTGGAAGAGCCTGGCTATGAAGCGGATGATATAATAGCTACTATAGTGAATAAATATAAGGATGATTTAAAATATATTCTCTCTGGAGATTTAGATCTTTTGCAATTAGTCTCGGACAAAACCTTTCTAATACATCCTCAAAAGGGAATTACTGAGTTTACTATTTATGATCCAAAAGCTGTAAAGGATAGGTTTGGAGTAGAGCCCTATAAGATTCCCTTATACAAAGTATTAGTAGGGGACGAATCTGATAATATTCCAGGAGTAAATGGAATAGGTCCTAAAAAGGCCTCAAAGATTCTTGAGAAAATTTCAAGTGTAGATGAATTTAAAAGTAAAATAAAAGTTTTGGATAGTGATTTAAGGGAGCTTATTGAGAAAAATTGGAATATTATTGAAAGAAATTTAGAACTTGTTACTTTAAAAAATATAGATAAGGATCTTATTCTTAAACCCTTCGAGATTAAAAGAGATGAAAAAGTAATAGATTTTTTGAAGAGATATGAACTTAAGAGTATTCTTCAAAAGTTATTTCCTGATCTTCAAGAGGAAGAAAATATAGAGATTAAAGATGTCGAAGAGATCAATTTTAATGAGGTAGAAAAAGAAGGCTACTTTGCCTTTAAATGTCTTGGAGATAGGGCTTTTGAGGGTATTTCTCTTTCCTTCAAGGAGGGGGAAGGATATTTTATATCTCCTTTTGATTTCAATAATGAGATAAGAAAGAAGATTGAAAATATAATTTCTTCAGAGAATGTTAAAAAAATTGGCTCTTATATTCAAAGAGATTTACATTTTTTAAACTGTAAAATAAAGGGCGATGTATTTGATGTTAGTCTCGCATCTTATCTTTTGAACCCTGAAAGACAAAATCACTCTCTTGATATTTTGATAGGAGAGTATCTAAATAAAACCTCTTTTATTCCTCAAAAATACGCTGGTTATCTTTTTCCGTTAAAGTCTATTCTGGAGGAGAGGATAAAGAATGAAGGGTTAGAATTTGTACTTTATAACATAGAGATTCCATTAATCCCTGTACTTTACTCCATGGAGAAGTGGGGGATAAAGGTAGATAAGGAATATTTAAAACAGCTTTCTGATGAATTCTGCGAGAGAATTAAAAAATTGGAAGAAGAGATATATGAACTTGCAGGAACCAGATTTAATCTCAATTCTCCAAAACAACTTTCTGAAGTTTTATTTGAGAGGTTAAAACTTCCTTCTGGTAAGAAAGGAAAAACAGGATATTCTACGTCGTCTTCTGTGCTTCAAAACTTAATAAATGCTCATCCTATAGTGAGAAAAATCCTCCAATATAGAGAACTCTATAAATTGAAGAGTACTTATGTGGATGCTATTCCTAATCTGGTTAATCCACAAACAGGTAGAGTTCATACAAAATTTAATCCTACAGGTACAGCTACAGGAAGAATAAGTAGTAGTGAACCTAATCTTCAGAATATTCCTATAAAAAGTGAAGAAGGTAGAAAGATAAGAAGAGCCTTCGTGTCAGAAGATGGATATTTTCTTGTATCTCTTGATTATTCTCAGATAGAGCTAAGGATTATGGCTCATCTTTCTCAGGAGCCTAAATTAATATCTGCCTTCCAAAAAGGAGAGGATATTCATAGAAGAACAGCATCGGAGATTTTTGGAGTGCCAGAGGAAGAAGTTGATGATCTTTTAAGGTCAAGGGCAAAGGCCGTTAATTTTGGAATTATTTATGGTATCTCTTCTTTTGGACTTTCTGAGACTGTAAGTATTACACCAGAAGAGGCAGAGAAATTTATAGACTCGTATTTTAAGCACTATCCAAGAGTGAAGCTTTTTATAGATAAGACTATTCATGAGGCAAGAGAAAAACTGTACGTTAAAACCTTATTTGGCAGAAAAAGATATATTCCTGAGATTAAGAGCATAAATAAACAGGTAAGGAATGCCTATGAAAGGATAGCAATAAATGCGCCAATTCAGGGAACAGCTGCTGATATTATAAAACTTGCCATGATAGAAATTTACAAGGAGATTGAAAATAAAAATCTCAAGTCAAGAATACTCCTTCAAATTCATGATGAGCTTATTCTTGAAGTGCCAGAGGAGGAGATGGAATTTACTCCTTTAATGGCAAAGGAAAAAATGGAAAAGGTGGTAGAACTTTCGGTTCCTCTTGTAGTTGAAATCTCGGTAGGTAAAAATCTTGCTGAATTAAAATGAGCTATAAGATTGGTATAACAGGTGGTATTGGCACAGGAAAGTCTCTTGTAAGTAATATTCTGAAGGAACTTGGAATAATTGTCATAAGTGCTGATGAGATTGTAAGAGAGCTTCAGAAAGATCCTTATTATCTGCAGAAAATTAGAGAAATTTTTGGGGGATAATGTTTTTGATAAAGGTAACCTCGATAGGAAGAAACTTGCAAAGATAATTTTTTCAGATTCTGATGCAAGAAGAAAATTAGAGAATCTTCTTCACCCGCCTGTCCTAGAAGAAATTAAAAAGAAATTAGAAGAGCTTAAGGAAAGAGATATAATTGCTGTGGAGGTTCCTCTTTTGTTTGAAGTGGGGATTGAAGATTGGTTTGATGAAATCTGGGTTGTTTACGCTCCATTTGAGCTTCAACTTGAAAGAATTGTTAATAGAGATAATATATCAAAAGAAGATGCTGTTGCAAGAATAAGAGCTCAAATCCCTATAGAAGAAAAGCTTAAAAAAGCTGATTTTGTAATCTACAATGATAAAGATATAGAGAGTACTAAAAATCAAATTAAAGAAAGAGTTTCAACCATATACAGAATGATATATAATAAAAATTTGGAGTAAATATGAGTGGATTTATATTAGTTTCTGAATTCAAACCCTGTGGTGATCAGCCTCAGGCTATAGAGAAACTTACCGAAGGAGTTAAGAGGGGTCTTAGATATCAGACCCTTATAGGGGTTACTGGTTCTGGAAAAACTTTTACCATGGCAAATATTATAGCAAATGTACAGAAGCCTACCCTGGTTATTGCTCCTAATAAAACTTTAGCAGCCCAGCTTTATAGTGAGTTTAAAGAGTTTTTTCCCTACAATGCTGTGGAATATTTTGTAAGCTATTACGATTATTACCAACCCGAAGCTTACATTCCCCAAACGGATACTTATATAGAAAAGGATGCAGATATTAATGACAGAATAGATAGGTTGAGACATAGTACTACAAGTTCTCTCTTGTCTCGGAGAGATGTAATAGTAGTGGCAAGCGTTTCGTGTATATATGGCTTAGGTTCTCCTACCGATTATGCAGAAATGATCCTTATGGTAAAGAGAGGAGAAGATCTTCCAAGAGATACTTTACTTAGAAAACTTATTAAACTTCAGTATGAAAGGAACGATTATGAATTTACTAGAGGAAAGTTTAGGGTAAGAGGAGACGTAGTAGAACTTTTTCCCATAGGCGGAGAGACCGCTATAAGGATTGAGTATTGGGGAGATACCATTGAGAGGATTTCAGAGATTGATCCTCTGAATGGAAAAAGAATTGTTGATTTTAATGAGGTTTTTATATATCCTGCAACTCACTATATAGCTCCTACAGAAAAGATGGAAAGAGCTATCGAGTCTATAAAAAGAGAGCTTGAGGAAAGACTTGAAGAGTTGAGATCTCAAGGTAAATTTCTTGAAGCAAAAAGACTTGAGGCAAGAACTCTTTATGATATAGAACTTTTGAGAGAAGTAGGATATTGTAAAGGAATTGAAAACTATTCAAGGCATTTTGATGGAAGAAAACCAGGAGAGCCTCCTTATACCCTTCTTGATTATTTTCCTGATGATTTTCTTGTATTTATCGATGAGTCCCATTTAACCATTCCTCAACTTAGAGCCATGTATCATGGTGATAAGTCGAGAAAGGACAATTTGGTAGAGTATGGTTTTAGATTACCCTCTGCCTATGATAATAGACCTTTAACCTTTGAGGAATTTTGGGAAAGAGTTCCTCAAGTAATTTTTGTTTCTGCTACTCCTGCAGAGTTTGAGTTGTCAGTGTCAGAACAGGTTGTAGAACAGCTTATAAGACCTACAGGACTTCTTGATCCTGAAATAGAAGTGCATCCTACAGAGGGACAGATAGACCATTTAATATCTGAGATAAAAAAGGTGGTAGCTCGTGGAGAGCGAGTACTTGTTACTACCCTTACCAAAAGAACAGCAGAAGATCTTGCTGAGTATCTTTCAAATCTTGGTATCAATGTTACTTATCTCCATTCCGAGATAGAAACTTTGGAAAGAACAGGAATTTTGCAGAATTTAAGACTTGGAAAGTTTGATGTCCTTGTAGGAATAAACTTGCTTAGAGAAGGGCTTGATCTTCCTGAAGTATCTTTGGTGGCGATCCTTGATGCAGACAGGGAAGGATTTTTGAGATCAGAAAGATCTCTTATTCAGGTAATGGGAAGGGCTGCAAGGAACGTAAATGGTAAGGTAATAATGTATGCAGATGTGATAACGGACTCTATGAGGAAAGCTATTGAAGAGACACAAAGAAGAAGAAGAATTCAAATGGAATATAACCAGGCTCATGGTATAACTCCAAAGAGTATTAAAAAACCAGTAAAAGAGGTATTTGATTTTGTTGAAGCAGTATCAGAGAAAAAAGTTGATTATAAAGCAGTCTCTAAAAAGTTATCTATAGATGAGATTGAAGAGGTAATAAAAAAACTTGAAAAGGAAATGTATGAAGCAGCTGCAGAACTCGATTTTGAAAAGGCTGCCTATTTGAGGGATCAGATTAAAGAATTAAAAAATGAATTGAAAAAGAAGACAAGGTTATGAGCGAGTATATTAAGATACGAGGGGCTAGAGAACACAACCTAAAGAATATTAACTTAGATTTGCCGAGGAATAAGTTGATAGTATTTACTGGTATTAGTGGCTCAGGCAAATCATCCCTTGCCTTTGATACTATTTATGCTGAGGGGCAGCGAAGATATGTGGAATCTCTGTCTACTTATGCAAGACAGTTTTTAGGACAGCTAAATAAACCTGACGTGGATGTCATCGAAGGACTTTCACCTGCTATTTCTATAGATCAGAAGACCGTCATAAAGAATCCTAGATCTACGGTAGGTACTGTTACAGAGATTTATGACTATCTTAGACTTCTTTTTGCAAATATAGGAAAGCCTCATTGTCCTTTCTGTGGTATAGAGATTTCTGCTCAAACCTCTCAGGAAATTGTGGAAAAGATATTGTCTTGGGATGAAGGTACAAGGATTCAGATATTATCGCCTGTGGTTAGGGGAAGAAAGGGTGAGTATAAAAAACTTTTGGATAATTTAAGAAAAGAAGGATTTTTGAGGGTAAAGATTGATGGAGAAATGTATTCTCTTGAAGATGAGATAGAATTAGATAAAAATAAAAAGCACGATATATATGTGGTTATAGATAGATTGGTAATAAAACCCGATGTAAGGACAAGACTGGCAGACTCAGTAGAGCTTGCTTTAAAACTTAGTGAGGGGCTTGTATTAGTTGAAAAGTATTTGGAGGATGGAAAATTTGAAGAAAACATATTTAGTGAGAATTTTTCTTGTCCCATATGTGGTTTCAGCTTTGGAGAGATAACTCCAAGGCTATTTTCCTTTAATAGTCCTTATGGTGCTTGTCCTGCTTGTTCTGGACTTGGTGGGAAAAAGGAGTTTGATCCTGACCTTCTTTTGGACTATGAGAGATCAATCTCTGAAGGGGCTATAATTCCATGGGGAAAAGAAATCTCACCATATTATAGGATTTTACTTACCAACGTTGGGAAAAGGTTGGGTTTTACTCTTGATACTCCTTTGAAGTTTTTTACTGAAAACCAATTAAAGGCTCTTCTTTATGGAGTTCCTTTTGCGGTTGAGGTATATTTACCCGATTGGGATATAGATGGATATAGGCATTTTGAGGGTTTGATAAATATCTTTAACAAGAGGTATCAAGAGACAGAGTCTGAAGATGTGAGGACTTTTTATGAAAGATTTATGGTATTTTCTCCATGTAGTGTTTGTAATGGAAAGAGGCTTAAAAAGGAAGCCTTGTCGGTTTATATTAATGGAAAAAATATAGCAGATGTTTCCTCCATGAATATGCTGGAATTAAGGGAATTTTTTGAGAGCCTTAACCTATCTGAAAGAGAAAAAATAATTGCCTCTCCAATACTAAAGGAGATTCTTCAGAGGGTAAATTTTCTTATTGAGGTAGGGGTTGACTATCTTACCCTTGATAGATCTGCAGATACTTTGTCGGGAGGAGAGTCTCAAAGGGTTCGTCTCGCTACTCAAATTGGGGCAGGACTTGTAGGGGTTATATATGTATTGGATGAGCCAAGCATAGGTTTACATCCAAGAGATAATGAGAAGTTGATTAAGAACCTAAAGAGTTTAAGAGATCTTGGCAATACAGTCATAGTTGTGGAACATGATGAAGAGATAATGAGATCGGCAGATTTTATTGTAGATATAGGGCCAGGTGCAGGTGAAAAAGGAGGAGAAATTGTAGTAGCAGGTCCTCTCTTAGAAGTTCTGAAACATCCTACTTCTATTACTGCTCAATATTTAAGAGGTGAAAGACAAATACCTATACCTAAAAAGCGAAGAAGTATAGGAAGAAGATGGTTAGAGATTAAAGGAGCTAGGGCAAGAAATTTAAAGAATATAGATGTTAGAATTCCTCTTGGAACCTTTGTTTGTCTTACTGGAGTCTCAGGCTCTGGAAAGAGCACCCTTGTGGAGGAGATAATATATCCTGCTTTACAAAGGGCAATTCATGGTAAGAAGATAAAAAGCGAATATTACGATGAAATAAAAGGTACAGAGTATATTGATAAAGTTATAGTGATAGATCAATCTCCTATAGGAAGAACTCCTCGTTCTAACCCAGCTACTTATACTAATCTTTTTACCGAAATCCGAGAACTTTTTGCCCAACTTCCTGAGGCAAAGATGAGAGGATACAAGCTAGGCAGATTTAGTTTTAATGTTAAGGGGGGAAGGTGCGAAGCTTGTAAAGGCGAGGGAATGGTAAAAGTTGAAATGCATTTTTTACCTGATATTTATATCCCTTGTGAAGTATGTAAAGGAAAAAGATATAATAGTGAGACTTTAGAGATAACTTATAAAGGAAAAAATATAGCAGATGTTCTTGACATGAGTGTGGAAGAAGCACTGGAATTTTTTGAAAATTTCCCATCCATAAGGAGAAAGTTAGAAACTTTGTACGATGTAGGTCTTGGTTACATAAAATTAGGACAGCCTGCCACTACCCTTTCTGGGGGAGAAGCACAAAGAATTAAGCTTGCAGCTGAGCTTTCTAGAAGAAGTACAGGAAAGACTTTTTATATCCTTGATGAACCTACCACAGGACTCCATTTTGCTGATGTAGAAAAGTTACTAAATCTTCTTCATAGACTGGTAGATCAAGGAAATACGGTTCTTGTTATAGAACATAACTTAGATGTGATAAAAACTGCTGATTATATCATTGATTTAGGACCAGAGGGTGGAGATAGAGGGGGAGAGATTATAGCCGAAGGAACTCCCGAAGAAGTTGCTATGAATGGGAGATCTTATACAGGGAAGTTTTTAAGAAAAATACTTTTTAAGGAAGAGGCAAAAAGTGAAAGGTGCTCTTAAGTTAGATAAAGGGTTTATAGTAGTGGAATATGAAAGAAATTTAATTAAGAGAGTATATTGGACAAATGAATCTGAAGAAGAGAAGAATTTTCCAGGAAGAGAACTTTTTATTGATTACTTTTCAGGTAAAAAAGTTGATTTTGGTGAGTTAAATATTGATTTGACTGATCTTCCTTCTTTTTTTAAGAGAATTTATGAGGTTGCAAGAAGAATACCCTATGGAAAGGTTACAAGTTATAAGAGTATTTCAGAACTTATTGGAAATAGTAAGCTTCAGAGGGTTGTAGGAAATGCTATGAAAAACAATCCTTTCTTGATTATAGTCCCATGTCATCGAGTTATAAAAAGTGATGGAAGTTTAGGAAATTTTTCTCTTGGAGTCGAATTTAAAAAATACTTATTGACCTTAGAGGGGGTAAGGTTGGAGAATGAAAAGGTATCTTGCTTTAGATATTGGTGGTACTAAGATTGCCTGCGGAAGGTTTACTGAAGACGGTCTTTTAGAAGAAAAGATTTTATTCCCCACAAGAGCAGAAAGAGGTTATAAAGAGATTTTAAAAGATATAGTTTCTGTACTTTTAAGGTTGAAGACTAAGGATACTATAGCTCTTGGAGTTGGTACTGCAGGTCCTCTTGATAGAATTAAAGGAGAGATATATTCTCCGCCTAATCTCCCAGGTTGGGATGGTGTTCCTTTAAAGAAAGATCTTTATGAAAATTTGAAAATTCCTATTTTCATTGACAATGATGCTAATGCTGCTTGTTTAGGAGAATATATTTTTGGTGCTGGAAAAGGAGTAAAAAATATGGTTTATGTTACAGTAAGCACTGGTATAGGTGGAGGAATTATTATAAATAGTAGTTTAGTACATGGAGTAAGGGATAGTGCTGGAGAAGTGGGGCATCAAACCATAGTTCCTGATGGTCCTTTATGTAATTGTGGAAATAAAGGATGTTTAGAAGCTCTCTCTTCGGGCACTGCTATAGCTAAAAGAGCAATGGAAGAAATTAATAGTGGAAAGGATACTATATTAAAGCAATGGGCGAAAAATGAAAAAATAACTGCGAAGCATGTTAGGGAAGCTATGCTTATGGGGGACGAAGTTGCGAGAGAGATTTGGAATAACGCTATGGAATATTTGGGTATAGGCATAGGAAATATTATTACCATTGTTTCGCCTGAAAGAGTGGTTATAGGTGGAAGTATTGGGCTTTCAGGTAAAGATGTAATTGAAAAAATAAGAGAAGTGGTTAAGCGGAGGGTTTTTCTTGTGCCTGTAGATATGGTAGATATAGTTCAAGCAGAATTAGGCGAAGATGTAGGTATATATGGTGCTTTTGCGGTAGCTTTAGTAGAAATGAGAAATAGAGGAGGGGATTAATAGAATCCCCTCCTCTATTTTGATGGAGTCATAAAAGGCATAGTTGCGTTGAGATTTAATGGCTCTTTTTGTCTTATTATTTTTCCTTGTGGAAGAGTTCTTAAGGCATTTGGAGATAGGTTAGAATTAATCTTTATATCTTGCCATAAGATCTCAATATAAGGTCTATTTTGAACATCATATATTATTATCTTTGTAGGGTAGTAATCTTTGGTAATATAGAACTCAAAGTAAGAGTAATTAGTTTTTAACTCTGGTTTTAAAGGAACTCCTGTGATTTTATAGAGCTTTTGATTTTTATCTGTTATCTCTTCCACTTTTAAGGAGAAGTCATCTTTACTTCCAACCATAGGCAATGTGGAGAAAGACATAGTGTAGGTCTGGGTAGTAGTATAAGGTGCTTCAATTATTTGTTTTGTTGATGGTGAATACATTCTTGTAATTTTTTTCTCCCCGTCAATTAAAATTATTTGTCCCGCAAGAAGGGCTGGCTCTGTAAAGTCTATTCTCAATATTTCAGGATTTTTTATTGCTTTTAACTCCATAGACATTTTTGTAGGTAAGCTTTCCCCTTTACTTGAATAAGAATATACTGTTATAGTCATTTTCATACTTATATCCTTTGCAGAGCTCCATTTTTGCTCAAGATTCTTTAAAATGTCCTCTCCTGTTTGTGCATAAATTATAGAGGGTATTAGAAGAAGAATTACAAGAAAACTAAGAATTTTTTTCATTTTTTAGCCTCCTTTAAAATTGATAGGTTATTTTAAGGCCAAGACTTGTATTCTCTTGAGTTGTATTCTTTTCATATTTTAAATATATACTGTTCCACATCGTACCCTGTAAAGTTGGAAAGTTTAACGCTAATTGCATATAGCTCCAGTTATTATTTTTTGAAGATAATACATATCTAATAGAGCTTGACAAGCTAAGATAATTAGATAGATTGCAGGTCAGATTTATTCCCAAAATTAAATTTGTGCTCTGAATCTTTAAAGTTGTAAAAATATCCGAGCATATATTCTGGAAATATTGTTGAGGACAAAGGTAGACTTAGGCTGATAATTCCTCCTATGTCACCAGGATCAAATATACAGAAAGAAGGAGTATTAGGGTTTAAGTATCCCAAAAGTCCTTTTATAGATAAACTTCCTAAAGATAGACTAGCGCTATTTAATATACTTCCATAAAATGACGGAATCTTTGAGATATAGGCTGGCATTTTGAATTATGTTTATATTTCCAAGGGGGAAGGTTAGCTTTATTTAATAAAGAGATATCAATTAAATAATTTTCTTGTCCATCATTAATGGATGTTAATGATAGGTTAATATATTTGTTGTCTGTGATTTTAGAGTTCCAACCTAAAATCTTTAACGGGATTTCGTTGGGTAAGTGGTAATAATAAGGAAGATCAAAGAATTTTCTTGCTCCGTATCCTGAAAGGTAAAATATCTCATTGTTGTAAAGATAAAAGCTAATTTGATGTCCCTTTAATTCTAGATTCTCTGTCATGAGATTAAGATAAGGATAGAATTTTCCGTAGATAAACTTTATATATAAGGTTTGAAGGAAGATCTTATAGGAAAAAACTGAATTGGGATTATAAAATAAAGAAAGTCCTGCACCTAAATTCTCGCTCCACCATTTTTCAACGGAAAAGATATAGTCTTGGCCGTAAACGGAATTAACCTCAGTACTAATTTCAAGATTTCCCCATTCTTGGGAGAAAGCTGGTGAAACTATAAAAATAAGGACGATAAAAATCAGAATCGTTTTTCTCATACTTCCCTCCCTTTTGACAATTTCTATAATTCTTTTTATAATCCAAAAAAGAATATTTAGCAAGTGAGATGGAAAAACAAAGATTAAATGCTCTCTTTGTTTTAATATTGTTTGTTTTAGATTTGACTTTGTTAAGTCTTGCTCTTCCTATTGCTTATAACCTTCGTTTTAATCTCTTAAGTAGAGTTAGTTACTTCTATGTAGAGCCAAATGAAGCACCGCAATTTTTTCCTTATTATCTTACTGTAAGCATTGTACTTACAATATTATGGATTATTTTGCTCGTTTTTAGTAAAGCCTACAATTTTAAAAATCTTTTCTCTTATTATCCAGTAGTTAATGCTATCACTTTGGGAGTATTTATAGTATCTTCTTTATCCTTCTTTTATAGGGGGTTTTCCTATTCAAGATTGGTCTTTATATTAACTTGGGGAGTTGCTCTTTTGCTAACTTTTCTTTCTAGATTAGTTCTTTATATATTAAGGTTGACAATTTTGGGTAAAAAACCGTTGAGGATTCTGATTATTGGCAACAACGAATTTGCAAGATCTATAATTTCATCTCAGAGGAATAGAAACTATACAGAATACGAGACAATAGATAGAGAAAATTTAGATTTTAGTGATCTTGAGAAAATTGTCTCTGAAAAAGACATACAAGAGATTATTGTGGCAGGAAAAATCTCTGATGATGAATTGTTGAAATTAGTTTCCTTGAAGAGGAAAAGAAGTATATCTATAAAGGTGGTTCCAGAAGGATATTTAATTTTTGCTAAAAGAATTTCTTTTGACGAGATTAGTGGTATACCTTTATTGGAGATAGAATTATCTGCCCTTGAGGGATTCCAGGGATATATAAAAGAAGCTCTGGATTTTGTTCTTGGAACTTTAGGCTTAATAGTTTTTTCGCCTCTTTTTTTAATAATAGCAATTCTTATAAAATTAGATTCTCCTGGACCTGTGTTTTATAAACATTTGAGGGTTGGGAGATATGGTAAACCCTTTTATCTTTGGAAATTTAGGACCATGTATAAGGATGCAGATAAGATCCTTGATAAATATCCTGAATTAAAAAAAGAATTTGAAAAAGAGTTTAAGTTGAAGAATGATCCAAGGGTAACAAAAGTAGGGAAGTTTTTAAGAAAGTTTAGTTTGGATGAGATTCCTCAAATATTCAACATTTTAAAAGGAGAGATGAGTGTAGTAGGACCAAGACCAGTTACTTATAAAGAGCTGGAAAAATATGGAGAATATGCTGAGGAAATATTAAGGGTAAAACCAGGTTTAACAGGCCTTTGGCAGGTAAGTGGAAGAAGTGATGTAGATTATTCTCAAAGAATTAAGTTTGATCTTTACTATATCCAGAATTGGAGCATCTTATTGGATATAAAAATTATTTTGAAAACTATTCCCTCAGTCCTCTTCGGTAAAGGTGCTTATTAAATTATGATATAATTTTTTATAGTTATGGATGATATTCTTAACGAAATGGTATTAGTACTCAATAGTAATTACGAACCCTTGGATGTATGTAAAGTAAAAAGGGCAATAAGTCTTATTATGCAAAAAAAAGCTGAGACTATAGAAACCAACAGTGGTTTTGTAAAATCAGCTTCCATGGAAATAGAGGTTCCTTCGGTTATCAGACTTCTTTATTATGTGAAAAGGCCAAGATTAGAGCTGAAATTATCAAGAAAAGGAATATTTCTAAGGGACAATTATACTTGTCAATATTGTGGCAAAAAGGGTGGTGAGTTGACTATTGATCATGTGATACCTAAAAGGCTTGGCGGAAAATCTGTTTGGGAAAATCTGGTTACTGCTTGTAAAGAATGTAACCATAAGAAGGGCGATAAAACTTTGGAAGAAGCTAATATGAAGTTACTTAGAGAACCAAAACCTCCTAAAAATGTTTATTATTTTAGATTGACAAGATATCTTGATTGTGATAAGAATGAGGGGTGGAAAAAGTATTTCTTCGTGGATGAGTAAGAATTGATTTTGAAAAAGGAGGGAGTTTATTTGTGGTATAAACTTACAAAAGAAGAAGTGCTGAAAGAACTAAGGGTAGATCCTGAAAAGGGTTTGGCAGAGCAAGAAGTCGAAGAAAGAAGGAAAAAATATGGAGAAAACAAAATCCCCGAGAAAAAATCAAAAAGTTTCATAAATATATTTTTTAGTCAATTTAAAGAATTTCTTACTATTGTTCTTATAATTGCAACTCTAATATCTTTTCTTCTTGGAGAGATAAAAGATGCTGTTGCGATCTTAATTATTGTTATAATTAATGCTATTCTTGGGAGTGTTCAAGAATATAAAGCTGAAAAAACCCTTGAATCTCTTAAATCTTATGTTTCTCCAAAAGCAAATGTATTGAGAGATGGAAAAATTATAAAAGTAGTATATTGAAGAATTGGTTCCTGGAGATATAGTTTTGATTGAGGAAGGAGAAAAAATACCAGCTGATTTAAGGTTGATTGAAACTAACAATCTACAGGTAGATGAATCTATATTGACAGGAGAATCGGTTCCTGTAAGAAAGGATGCAGATTTTGTTGCTCAAGAAGATATAACTTTAGGAGATCAAATTAATATGGCATTTAAAGGAACCACAGTCGTAAGTGGTAGAGGCAAAGGTGTTGTTGTGGGGACTGGTTTAAACACAGCTCTTGGAGATATTGCTAAAATGCTTTCAGAGATGGAGGAAGAACCTACTCCTCTGCAAAAAGAACTTGAAAAATTAGGAAAACAGCTCACTTATGTAATATTATCCCTGGTGGCTCTTCTTCTTTTTATTGGAATTATACAAGGAAGAGAATTTTTTGATATGTTTCTTACTGCAGTAAGCCTTGCTGTTGCAGCAATACCTGAGGGTTTACCTACAGTAATAACCATTCTTCTTGCCATTGGAGTCCAAGAGATGGCTAAGAGGAAAGCAATAGTGAGAAAACTTTCAGCGGTAGAGGCTTTAGGAGCAACCTCTGTAATCTGTACTGATAAGACAGGAACTTTGACGGAAAATAAAATGGATTTGGTAAAAATAGTATTGCCTAACGGGGAGATGGTAGAAAAAAAAGACTATAAGAAACAAAAGGAAAAGATAAGAGATATACTTGAGACAGCGCTTCTTGCTAGTAGTGTAAGAGTAACTAGTGATGGTAGTTATATAGGAGATGCTTTAGATGTAGCAATTTATAAGAATTTTGAAGAGACTTATGGTAATAAACCTGAGAATTTAACAAAAGTAGATGAGCTTCCTTTTGATTCTTCTCGAAAAAGAGTGAGTATTTTATACAAGGTCTTATCTGAAGACAAGTATTTATTGTGTGTAAAAGGTGCGGGAGAAGAAATATTACAAAGAAGTAATACTTACCAAGAAGAGAATGTGATAAAACCTATGAGTGTTGAAGATAGAAAAAGATTTATGGAGATTCAGGATCTTCTTTCTAAAGATGGATTAAGGGTTCTTGCGGTTGCTAAAAGAGAGTTTGATGAGATTGATGAAAGAGATGAATGGGAAAAGGATTTAATCTTTTTAGGTTTTATAGCTTTTATGGATCCTTTGAGAGAAGGTGTAAAAGAGGCTATTGAGAAATGTAAAGAGGCAGGCATAAGACCCATTATTGTTACAGGAGACTATTTACTTACTGCTAAAAAGATTGCTGAAGATTTAGGTATAGATGTCGATAGTGGATCTACCTATACTGGATTAGATTTACAGAGGCAAGATATAGATTCTCTTGATTGGGATAGCGTGGTACTTTTCTCTAGAGTTCTTCCAGAGCAAAAGATGAACATAGTAAAAGAGTTAAAAGAAAGAGGAGAAATAGTGGCTATGACTGGAGATGGAGTAAATGATGCTCCTGCTCTGAAAATGGCAGATATAGGGGTAGGAATGGGATTGAGGGGGACCGATGTAGCAAGAGAAGCCTCTGATTTGGTGCTTTTAGATGATAGTTTTGCAACTATAGTCAGAGCAGTGGAAGAGGGTAGGAGGATTTTTGATAATATTAGAAAGGTTACTTATTATCTGTTATCTTGCAATTTTAGCGAAATTTTAGTGGTTAGTTTAAGTGTATTTTTAGGCTATCCTTTACCTTTGACTCCTATAGAGCTTCTATGGATAAATTTGGTGACTGACGGTTTTCCTGCTCTTGCTCTTGGAGTCGAGCCCCCTGAGAAAGATATCATGAGTCGAAAGCCTCGCAAATTGAATGAAGGGATTATTAATAAGAGTATGTGGAAAAATATTATTATCGATGGTATTCTTATAGGTATAGCGGCTTTTGTGCTTTTTGTGATAGGAAGTAAGGAGAACATTAATACTGGAAGGACTATGGCTTTTACAGGTATTGTTTTTTCTCAAATATTTCAAGCATTAAGACTGTCTTTAAGAAAGAGAAAAAGTCTTTTTAGAGAGAGATTTTCTAATAAGTATTTAACTCTTGCGGTATTGTTTTCTCTGTTTTTGCAAGTTCTTGTAGTGTTTACTCCTATAGGGATAAGATTTTTTAATTTGGAAAGGTTAAGTGTAAGAGAATTTTTATTGACTTTAGTCTTGGCTCTGTTTCCTATCTATCTATTAACGGGAGAGAAAATTTATGAAAAGATTTTTAAGAGAAATATTAATTTATAGTATAAGTTTTCTGCTTATAGCCTTTTTGACGAGCCAATTATTTTCTCTTGAAAAAAGACCATATTTTGAGACTCCGGATAAGATTGTGGATAATAACAGTAAAGGATTTAAACCGAATGTGGAAAGTTATACCTTGACTCAAACTTTTGCAAGTACAGAGACTTATAAAGGTGCTACAAATTCAACTAGCTTGTCAAATCCTCAAGAAGTGAAGCAACAAGAAATAAGGCAACCGGATGAGATAATTTATGAAGTAAGAGTTGGCGATACCATGATAGGAATAGCGCAAAAATATGGTGTTGATTGGAGAGAAATAGCTAAGGTAAATAAATTAAAGGATCCAAATTATTTAGTTGTAGGGCAAAAATTAATCATACCTTTGAGGTCTAAAGGCCAATAGGTACTTGTCTGTAAGGTATTTATCTGGTATAATTTACTCAAGAGTGCGGACGTAGCTCAGTCGGTAGAGCGAGGGACTGAAAATCCCTGCGTCGGGGGTTCGATTCCCTCCGTCCGCACCATAACATAAAGGAGAATAAACTTAAGATTGAGAGAGTTTGAATTTGATATAAATTTAAATTTCCCTTTATGGTTTCTTAAAAACTCCCGAAGCGCCCGTAGCTCAGTAGGACAGAGCAGCGGTTTCCTAAACCGCGTGTCGGGGGTTCGAATCCCTTCGGGCGCACCAATTTTGAATACCCGCCTTAACTCCTACCCTACGCTTCAATATTCAAATAGTGGAGGTGGTATTTTATAAGAAGAATTTGTAGCTCTCTGTTAAAGCATGCTTCATTTATTAGATTTTTTAATAGAAAAGTTTTAGGGAGGTAGGAGAAATGGCAGAGGTAAAGCTTGAAAATGTGACTAAAAAATTTGGGGATGTTATAGCGGTAAATAATGTAAATCTTGATATTAAAGACAAAGAATTTATTGTATTGGTTGGCCCATCAGGGTGTGGTAAGACAACTACATTAAGAATGATCGCAGGATTAGAGGAAGTTACTTCTGGTAATATTTATATTGATGGAAAAGTTGTTAATGATGTTCCACCTAAAGATCGTGATATAGCAATGGTGTTCCAGAACTATGCTCTTTATCCTCATATGACAGTTTATGACAACATGGCTTTTGGTCTTAAATTAAGAAAGTATCCTAAGAGTGAGATTGACCGAAGAGTAAAAGCAGCAGCGGAAATGCTTGGAATTGAAAATCTATTAAAGAGAAAACCGAAAGAACTTTCAGGTGGTCAGAGACAGCGTGTTGCTTTAGGTCGTGCTATTGTTCGTGAGCCAAAGGTCTTCTTAATGGATGAGCCTCTTTCAAACTTAGATGCGAAATTAAGGGTACAGATGAGAGCTGAGCTTAAGAAACTTCAAAGAACTCTTGGGGTTACAACGATTTATGTTACTCATGATCAGACGGAAGCAATGACAATGGGAGATAGGATTGTAGTAATGAAAGATGGAGTGGTACAACAAGTAGACGATCCTTTAACGGTTTATGAAAAGCCTAACAACGTATTTGTGGCAGGTTTTATAGGAAGTCCTCCAATGAACTTCATTGATGCTACATTGTCCTCTGATGCTAGAGTTCTTGATTTGGGTAGTTTCAAGCTTGGTATTCCTGCTGATATGCAGAGTTTTGTTGCGGAACAAGCCAAAGATTATCTTGGTAAAAAAGTGATACTTGGGGTAAGACCTGAGCATATATATGAAGTAAGTCTTATAAAGACTGAAGATCTTATTCCTGAAGCTGTAGCGGATATGAGAGTAGAGGTACTTGAACCTATGGGAACTGAAGTATATTTGTATCTTATAAATGGTCCAGTAAGTGTAGTAGCAAGAGTAGGATCTGAGACTAAAGCAAGAATGGGTGAAAATGTGAAGGTAATGTTTGATTTAAGAAAAATGCATCTTTTTGATCCTGTAACTCAGGTTGCGATAATTTAGAAGAAGTAAAGGGAAAGGGGTATTTGGGTTTATGATTAAGAAGGGGGATCAAAATTCCCCCTTCTTTAATAATTAATAATTAACATGTGTTAGTGGGGAGGTTGTCATGATAAAAAAGTATTTTAATTTAGTTCTCCATTCCCATCTTCCTTATGTTAAGAAAGCTGGAAGATGGCCTTTTGGAGAGGAATGGTTTTTTGAAGCTATGTTGGAGACCTATATACCCCTTTCTATGGCTTTTTATAGATTAATTGATAAAGGCATAGATTTTAGATTAACTCTAGGAGTTACGCCAGTTCTTATGGAACAAATGCTGGATTCTTATATGATATACGAAACAGAAAAATATATAGAAACAAAAATAGAATCTGTTCAAAAGGAGTTAGAAATATATAGTAAGGAAGATAGGAAAGAAGTCGAAGTTGTTAAGTTCTATATTAATTATTTCAGTGAAATTTTGGACTTTTTTAAACATAAAATCTCTATGGATGTATTAGGCTTTTGGAGAAAATTACAAGATGAAGGATATTTAGATATAATTACCTCTTCTGCAACTCATGCATATTTGCCTTTGCTAAAGAAAAGCTCTTCTATATATGCTCAGCTTTACGTGGGAAAGGAAACTTATGTAAGAAATATGGGAAGATCTCCAAGAGGGATATGGCTTCCTGAATGTGCTTATAAACCTGGAATTGAAAACTTTCTTGAAGATCTTGGGATACATTACTTCTTTGTGGATACACATACTATTCTTGGAGGAGAGGCTTTAAATTATCCTGATTTAAATTCGAAAAGAGAAAAGATAGATAAGAATATTTATAGACCTTATTGGGTTTCAAATAGTAATGTGGCTGCTTTTGGAAGAGATAGTAGAACAGGTATGCAAGTTTGGTCTGCAGAGTGGGGATATCCAGGAGATGGAGTCTATAGAGAGTTTCATAAAAAGTCAGAAAGATCAGGTCTTCAATATTGGAGGATAACTGATAAGAGAAAAGATCTTGGAGAAAAGGATGTTTATGATCCTCAGGTGGCAAAAGGGAGAGTATATGAGCATGCGGAACATTTTGTTAGTATTTTAGAAGAGGAAATTAATACCGATGGAATAATAACAGCGATGTATGATACTGAACTTTTTGGACATTGGTGGTTCGAAGGGGTATGGTTTTTAGAGCGAGTCTTTGAATTATTACATGAAAGTAAAAAAGTCAAAAGTATAAATTCTTCTTTGGCTCTCGAAAAATATCCTCCTCTTGAAAGAATTGAACTTCCTGAGTCTTCTTGGGGGAGGGGAGGAAAACACGAGGTTTGGTTAAACGATGAAACAGTAAGGTTATGGGAAAAGATTTATGAAATTGAGGAAGAAAATGAGAATTTTATTGATAAGGTTAAAAATGCTCAATTAAATTTATGGAAGGAAAAGGTTGTGAAACAAATTTGTAGAGAAAAATTATTATTAGAAAGTAGTGATTGGCCTTTCTTAATTACTACTGGTCAGGCCAAGGAATATGGATATAAAAGGTTCGAAGAACATTATTTAAATTACAAAACTTTATTGACTTACTTTGAGCTTTTTGAAGTCTCTGTGAAAGAATTTGAGTTTTTGAAAAAACTTGAAGATAAAGACTCTCTCTTTAATTTCATAGATTATAAAATATTTGAAAGGAGGTAAAAGATGACTAAAAGTATATATTTTTCATTAGGAATACACAACCATCAACCTGTAGGTAATTTTGATTTTGTAATTGAAAGAGCTTATGAAATGAGTTACAAACCTCTTATTGATTTTTTCTTTAAATATCCTGATTTTCCTATAAATGTTCACTTTTCAGGTTTTTTACTTCTTTGGCTTGAAAGAAATCATCCTGAGTATTTTGAAAAATTAAAGATTATGGCAGAAAGGGGACAAATTGAGTTTGTAAGTGGAGGTTTCTATGAGCCGATCTTACCCATAATACCTGATAAAGATAAAGTCCAGCAAATAAAGAAGTTAAACAAATATATTTACGATAAGTTTGGTCAAATTCCTAAGGGAATGTGGCTTGCTGAGAGAGTTTGGGAACCTCATCTTGTGAAATATATTGTAGAAGCAGGTATTGAATATGTGGTAGTAGATGATGCTCATTTCTTTTCTGTGGGATTAAAGGAAGAAGATCTTTTTGGTTATTATCTTATGGAGGAGCAAGGATATAAGCTTGCGGTGTTTCCCATAAGTATGAAATTACGATACCTGATTCCCTTTGCTGATCCAGAGGAAACTATCACATATCTCGATAAATTTGCTTCAGAAGATAAAAGTAAAATTGCTCTTTTATTTGATGATGGAGAGAAATTTGGGCTTTGGCCTGATACTTACAGGACTGTATATGAAGAGGGTTGGTTGGAAAGATTTGTGAGTAAGATAAAAGAAAATTTTTTATTAGTAACACCTGTTAATTTATATGCCTATATGCAAAGGGTAAAGCCAAAGGGAAGAATATATCTTCCCACAGCTTCTTATAGAGAGATGATGGAATGGGTTTTGTTTCCTGAAGCTCAGAAAGAACTCGAAGAATTAGTAGAAAAACTTAAAACAGAGAATTTATGGGATAAGTTTTCTCCTTATGTAAAAGGTGGTTTTTGGAGGAATTTTCTTGCTAAATATGACGAATCTAATCAAATGCAAAAGAAAATGCTCTATGTTTGGAAAAAAGTTCAAGATTCTCCTAATGAAGAAGTTAAGGAAAAGGCGATGGAGGAGGTCTTTCAAGGACAAGCAAACGATGCATATTGGCATGGTATCTTTGGGGGTCTTTATCTTCCACATCTGAGGACGGCTATATATGAACATTTGATTAAAGCGGAAAATTATCTGGAAAATAGTGAGCTACGCTTTAATATCTTTGATTTTGATTGTGATGGAAATGACGAGATAATTGTTGAATCTCCATTTTTTAACCTATATCTTTCGCCAAATCATGGGGGATCTGTACTTGAATGGGATTTTAAGACTAAGGCTTTCAATCTCACTAATGTTTTAACTAGAAGAAAAGAAGCCTATCATTCTAAGTTATCTTATGTGACATCTGAGGCTCAGGGGAAAAGCATACATGAGAGATGGACTGCTAAAGAAGAAGGATTAGAAAATATTCTATTTTACGATAATCATAGGAGAGTTTCTTTTACCGAAAAGATTTTTGAGAGTGAGCCTGTCCTTGAAGATCTATGGAAAGATAGTTCAAGGCTTGAGGTTGATAGTTTTTATGAAAATTATGATTATGAAATAAACAAAGATGAGAATAAAATTAGAGTTTTATTCAGTGGAGTTTTTAGAGGATTTGAGCTTTGTAAGAGTTATATTCTTTACAAAGATAAAAGTTTTGTTGATGTGGTGTATGAGATTAAGAATGTTTCAGAAACACCTATAAGTCTAAATTTCGGATGGGAAATAAATTTGAACTTTTTAGCTCCTAATCATCCTGATTATTATTTTTTGATAGGTGATCAAAAATATCCTCTCTCTTCTTTTGGTATAGAGAAAGTTAATAATTGGAAAATATTCTCTGGTATAGGAATAGAATTAGAGTGTGTATTAGATGTAGAGGCTAGTTTATATAGATATCCAATAGAGACTGTATCTTTATCTGAGGAGGGATTTGAGAGAGTTTATCAGGGAAGTGCTCTTATTCACTTCTACAAAGTGGATTTACTAGTTGGTTCAACTTGGAGAACTACCATAAGATTTTGGGTTAAGTAATTTTTGGTGCGCCCGAGAGGAATTGAACCTCCAACCTTCGGCTTCGGAGGCCGATGCTCTATCCCTTTGAGCTACGGGCGCACCTATTAGTTATTAATCAAAATAGGTTAGATATATTAATAAACTTTCTATTATTAAAATTACGAAATAAAATTCCATTAGGACAGATATATCAATCTTTATTTTCCACCATTCACGATTTGGGATTAATGGAATTTGAAGATTTAAAAGTTTAATAACTTTATTACGAAGATGAATTGATAGTAATATTGAGGCAAGGAAAAATGGAATGTAGAATTTAACTAATAATCTTACATTGAAGTCGTATTCAAAATTTAGGATTATATTCTTATCTACAAAAACATAAACTAAAGTAGTTACAGTATATAGAAGCATGAAAAAAGGAAGGTAATCTGTAAAGCTTTTTAAAGTTTTTAGAGAGGATTCTTTATCCTTAATTTTTAATAACAAAAGAGTAAAGAATCCAGAGCCTCCTAAGATATAGCATATGGAGACAAAATGTAAAATTATATTAACAAAATATAATAGATCAAAATTCCTCATCTCTAATTAGAATTTTACCCAAATTTAAAATTTTTATCATTTCTTCATGTATTTTACCGTTTGAAAACAAGATATTATCAGTATAAATATTAATCTTATTTCCAGAAAAATCAGTTACTTTTCCCTTTGCTTCTTCTACTATAATAATACCCGCAGCAATATCCCAGGGTTTTAGTTTTTTAGCCCAAAATCCATCGAGTCTTCCACAACCAACATAGGCTATTTCTAATGCTGCGGATCCTGTTCTTCTTATTCCGTGAGTTCTTGAGGAAAAGTTTATGAATGGAAGAAAATTTTTTTCATCAAGGCTTAGCTCATATGGGAATGCAAAGCTAATGAGAGAATCATTTATTTTTTCAGTTTCAGAGACTTTTATCCTTCTTTCATTTAAATATGCACCCTCATCTTTCATGGCATAGAACAGCTCATCTCTTATTGGATCATAGATTAAGCCTAATAATATTTCTTCATTCCTAATAAGAGCAACACTTATCCCGAAAAAGGGAAAGTTGTGAGCATAATTCGTAGTTCCATCTAATGGGTCTACTATCCATATATATTCTGAGTTCTTGTTTATTAGGCCCAATTCTTCAGTTAGTATTGAATGATTGGGAAAATTATCTTCTATAGATTTTAAGATGTTCTCTTCAGAGAGTTTATCTACTTGGGTTACTAAGTTTGATATTCCTTTAAGTTTTATTTCTTTCTCTTTATTTATATACTCTAAAAGTATATGACCAGATTTTTTAATTGTTTTTATAGCTATTTCAAGAATTTCCCTCATGGTTTTAATTATATACTTATTTTTTCTTTTTTAAAACTGTTGACAAAGGGAAAATAATAGAATAATATATATATAGTTTTAATATATAGCATAAAAGTTTTTATATACCAAACAAATAAAAGATTAATTATAATAGAATTGAGGAGGTGAGAATATCATGAGTAGAAAATTATGCGATATATGTGGAGTAAACCCTGCAACCATTAGGGTTTATACCATAAAAAATGGCCAAAGACGGATTCTTGATATATGCGAAGAATGTTATGCAAAACAAAGGAGACAAGAAAGATCTTATTCTCCTTTAGAATCTCTCTTCTTTGGGGATCTTTTTAGAGACTTTTTTGGAGAAGATTTTGGTCTTCCCTTTGAAGGATCCTTAGGAAGAGAGAGAGAATCTATAGATTTGAATGATTATTTAAGTAATGTATCAAAGGATCTTTTACAGCAAGCTGCCAAAAAAGCAATTGATTTTGGTAAGAAGCAGGTAGGTACTGAACATTTACTCTATGTTCTCTTGGATAATGACGTAGTGAATGAGATTTTAAAGCAGTTTAAGGTTTCTCCACAAGAGATTAAGGCTTATATAGACAATAATGCTCCCAAGGGTGGATTTAAGCCTGAGGGGGAAGAGGTAGAAGTAGATATATCTCCAAGACTAAAGAGTGCTTTAGAGAGAGCTTTTATGGCTGCAAGGGATCTGGAGCATAATTATATAGGACCAGAGCATCTTTTAATAGGGCTCGCTGAGGAAGAAGAAGGATTTGCTGCTAATGTTCTAAGAAAATATGGTTTGACTCCGCAAGCTTTAAGACAAGCAACTATAAAAGTTGTAGGTAGAGGCAAAGAGACTGGTAAAGGAGTTAGAAGGTCTAATACTCCAACTCTTGATAAGTTCTCTCGTGATTTAACAGAATTGGCAAGGCAAGGTAAGTTAGATCCTGTGATAGGAAGGGCAAAGGAAATTGAGACTGTAATTGAAGTTCTTGCAAGAAGAAAGAAGAACAACCCTGTGCTTATAGGAGAGCCAGGTGTAGGTAAGACAGCAATTGTAGAGGGACTTGCTCAAAGAATTGTTAAAGGAGAAGTTCCAGAAGTTTTGAGAGATAAAAGACTAGTTGAGTTAAACATAAATACTTTAGTTGCAGGAACAAAGTATAGAGGAGAGTTGGAAGAAAGAGTTAAGCAGATTTTGGATGAGATAATAGCCAACCAAGATAGCCTTATAATATTTATCGATGAAATTCATACTATTGTGGGGGCAGGTGCCGCTGGAGAAGGAAATTTAGATATTGCTAATGCTTTTAAACCTGCATTAGCAAGGGGAGAACTCCACTTAATTGGTGCCACGACATTGAATGAATATCAAAAATATATTGAAAAGGATCCTGCTCTTGAGAGAAGATTTCAACCTATTTTCATTTCTGAGCCTACAGTAGAGCAAACAATAATGATATTGAGAGGTTTGAGAGATAGGTTTGAGGCTCATCACAAGGTAAAAATTAACTGATGAGGCTATAATTGCTGCTGCTGAGCTTTCAGATAAGTATATCACTAACAGATACTTGCCTGATAAGGCCATAGATCTCATAGATCAGGCGGCTGCTAGAGTAAGAATTATGATGACTTCAAGACCTGCCGAAATACAGGAACTTGAAGCTAAGATTCAGTCTTTGAAGAGGGAGCAAGAATATGCATCTTCGAGAAAACAGTATGATAAAGCAAAGGAACTTGAAGAACAGATCCAGAAATTAGAGAAGGAATTACAAGAAAAAACTGAGGCGTGGAAAAAAGAAATAGCATCTGATGTTCCAGAAGTAAGAGCTAAACATATAGCTGAAATAGTTTCTTCACTTACTGGTATTCCTGTAACAGAGCTTACTACTGATGAAAAAGAGAGATTATTAAAGTTAGAGGAAAAACTTCATGAAAGGGTAGTAGGGCAGGATGAAGCTATAAAGGCAGTAAGTGATGCTATAAGGTTAGCAAGAGCAGGTCTTAGGGAAAAGAATAGACCTATTGCTACTTTTCTGTTCCTTGGTCCTACTGGGGTAGGTAAGACAGAGCTTGCAAGGGCGCTTGCATGGGCAGTATTTGGAGATGAAGATGCTATCATTCGTATTGACATGAGTGAATATATGGAAAGACATACTGTTTCAAGGTTGATTGGTGCACCACCAGGATATGTAGGATATGAAGAGGGAGGGCAACTTACTGAGAAGGTACGTAGAAGACCATATAGTGTCATTCTCTTAGATGAAATAGAGAAAGCGCATCCCGATGTACATAATATATTGTTACAAGTATTTGACGCAGGAAGGCTTACTGATGGAAAAGGAAGAGTTGTGGACTTTACAAATACCATAATTATAATGACAAGTAACATAGGATCTGACATTATTCAGGCTAATTTAACTGCTACAGGAAAAGATAAGTTAAGCTATGAACAACTTAAAGAAAAGCTTATGGATATACTTAAGAGATACTTCAGACCAGAATTTCTCAATAGAATTGATGAAATAATAGTATTCCATGCGTTAACTAAAGAACAGGTCAGAGATATTGTCAAGTTACAACTTGAGAGAGTAAGAAGAACGGCTAGGGCTCAAAATATAGAGCTCGTGTTTGATGAGTCAGTAGTGGATTTTCTTGCTGAGATAGGATATAGCCCTGAGTTTGGGGCAAGAGAGCTCAAGAGAAAGATTAGAAATGAACTTGAGACAAAGCTTGCTAAGGCTATGCTTGAAGGAGCAATTCAAGAAGGAGATAAGATTAGGGTAGTTTATAATAAAGAGAAAAATACAATAGAGTTTGAGAAGATAACTGAAGAAGCGAAGATAAACTAAGGATAAAAAGATAGGCAGGGAAAACCCTGCCTATCTTTTTAATAATAATTTTTGGGGGTGAAAAGGATGGAAATTCAAATTGTAGAAATTGAGAAGCCTGCTGAGGTAAATGTTATTATTGGGCAGACTCACTTTATTAAATCTGTTGAAGATTTATATGAGGCCATTGTGAACACTGTTCCAGGAGCTAAATTTGGTATTGCTTTTTGTGAGGCTTCAGGTCCTGCTCTTATAAGACATGTGGGAACTGATGAAGAGATGGAAAATCTTGCAGTTAAAAATCTTCAAAAAATTGCAGCAGGGCATAGTTTTATTATTTTTATAAAGAACTTTTATCCTATTAATGTTTTAAACGCTATTAAGCATGTACCTGAGGTGGTCAATATTTTTGCTGCTACAGCTAATCCTCTAAAGGTTGTTATAGTAGATGATGGAGTTGGACGTGGAATTATTGGAGTTATAGATGGTATAAAACCTAAAGGTGTAGAAGGAGAAGAAGATATAAAGCATAGAAAGGAATTTTTGAGAAGGATAGGTTATAAGTTCTAACTGTATGGGGGGAGGGGTTTTTTGTGGCTGTTATCACAATTTCTCGCCAAGTAGGAAGTTTAGGAGATGAGTTGGCAGAGAAGATTGCTAAGGAGCTTGGTTATAGATATTTTGATAAGTTTCTTATGACAGAGATTGCGGTTTCTTCGGGACTTACAGAAGCAGAAGTTATAGATTTTAATGAAGATAATTACAAAGTGAGGAGTTTCTTTGAACAATTATTTGGTAGAAAAAGTCCTGTTGGTACCATTACTGTAAGGGATAGAGATGAAAAGGGTAAGGTATTTTTAACAACTAAGGTTTTTGATGAGGAGAGTTCTCTTACTTTTGTCCAGGCAGTGATTAAAAAACTTGTCGATTGGGATAATGTGGTAATTGTAGGAAGGGGAGGACAGGTCCTTTTGAGAGGATTTCCTCATGTTTTACATATAAGAGTGATTGCTCCTCTTGAATTTAGAATTGAAAATATCATGAAACAAAAAGGTTTGACTAGAGAGGATGCTTTAAAATATATTTCTGAGAAAGACAAAGCAGCTCAAGAATACCTATACAGATTCTATAACGTGGATTGGAATGATCCTGAGTTATATCATATGGTCTTGAATATGGGTATGTTGAAGATGGATCAGGCAGTTAAAATTGTGAAGGATCTTGTGAGCTTAATATAATTCGTTGATGTTTTCTTCGATAGTTTTCAAGAGATCATTTAGGAAAGGTGTTAGCTCTATATAGCTTTTTATGTTTTTTTCTAACATAAAAGATCTAAGTATTTTATCTAATGGTTTTTCTGTAGAGCAGGTGAGAGTATAGTTAGTTAGAATAAGAGCTAAAGCCTTTTTGTAATCTTTAACTTTTTTTCTAAAACTTAGAAGAGGTTCATCACTCTCTCTTAATGCGTTGTAGATTTCATAAATTTTGCTTTTGTTTTCCTCGGAGAATTTAATTCTTATAAACAAGTCTTTAAATATTTTATCTATTATTAGGAGTAAAGTTTTGAGACTTTCGAGTAAGTATTTTTTTTGAGTTATTACTAAGAGATTCTCAATAAAATTATTCTTTTCAGGTATAAAGATATATGGATAATGGGAAGAATTTAGCTGTATGTTTAAGATTTCATATAGATCATCTAAGGTTTTATAAAGGAGAGAGAGCGCTGAATATAAGAGGGGATCTATGGTTTGGTCTTCCTTTTTAGGATTAGAGAATGAATTTATATTTTCAGCAAGTTTTATGAAGGGTAAACATGGAGTTAAAGCTAGATTATAGGGGTCAATATATGGATAATTAAAGTATAGTATCGCAGAGATTGTTAACAGTTTTTTTATTAATTGAAGTTCTTCAAAATAAGAGCAGATAAAACCAGGAATATATGCAGAGGTTTTAAGTAGGATTTTTCTCTCAAGGAGAGTTATATTTTCTAAATACTTTAGAAAATGATAATTGGGAGTGGCTACTTTTAGATTCGTAGATAGGGAGATTTCTGGTATTTTTATATTCTCTCTAAGTAAATTTATTAATTGTTCTAAAACTTTATAACTTATCCCACAACTACTATTTGCTGATGTGTAAATGGTAGCAAGCAAAATTCCTTTTACTTCTTTATCGCTTAAAAAAGCAGTACTATCAATTTCTTCATAGTCTTCAAGGTTTATTTTTTTATCCAGAAACTCATAATAATCTTTCAGTAGATTCGATGATAAAAAGACTTTATTTTTTAGATTTTCAGATATTTCGATTTCTTGTTCAGAGTTTAAGATTAGGATAAAATCTTCTACTGATAGGGAGTTCTCATTTAATATATACATGATTTACTTGTGGAGTTCTTTTCTTTCACCTGTCTCTATGTAGTAGATAAGTTCTATTATATTAGTTGTGTGATCAGCGATTCTTTCTAAAATATCTTGAGATCATGATAAGTTGAATTATTTGTTGGGTTAGTATGGGGTTTTTATAAATTTCTTCAAGCAGTTCGTTGGATATCTCTTGATACTTGAGAAAGACAAAATTGTAATATGAGGAGATATTTTCTAGTTGTTCTAAATCAGGTTCTGAGTAGGCCCTTATTACATCTTTTACCATTCTTTCTACTAAGGTAGCTAAGGAAATTATGTCTGAAAGGGGGATATCAAAAGAGTATTTCAAAAGACTCGATGCAAATTTAGCTATATCTACAGAGTAATCTCCTATTCTTTCTAAATCTTTGATTATTTTCATGGTAGAGGCTACTATTCTTAGTTCTTTTGCTACGGGTTGATGAAGAGATAATATTTTAAGACATTGGTTTTCTATATCCCAGTTATACTCATCTACTAATTTGTCCGTCTCTATAACTTCTTGAGCTAAATCTAAGTCTCTGGTTTTTATAGAGTCGAGAGTTTTGTGAAGCATCTTTTCCACGATGCTTCCCATTCTAAGAAGTTTTTCTTTAAGGGATTCAATTTCCTTGATAATTATTGCCCTTTCCAAATTAAACCTCTCTAATATTTTTGTAGGTTTTTGTTTCTTAGTGTAAGTATTATATAACTACATGGATTCCTATTCAATTAATTTTTTTTTAAAGCTTATATGGTATAATCTAACTGTTATGAGTAAGTGTGTGGTATGCAATAAGAGAAAAGGGAAGAGAAAGTGTCCTGCTCTTTCGGGACTTATATGCGCTGAATGTTGTGGGACAAAGAGAATGAAAGAAATAAATTGTCCTTTAGACTGTGTTTATCTTAAAGAAGCTCAATTGTACTCTATTCTAAGAGTTGAAGAAAAACCTGCTGATTTTCAACCTAAACAATGGGATTTATTTTGGTATTTTGAGAGTTTAATATACAAATTCCTTTTAGAATTTACTACTTTTACTGATGAGGAGCTTCTGGATGTGATATCTCTAATGGAGAAGGAATATCAAACTAGGAAAAAGAATCTTTATTTGCCCTCTCTTCATCCCAAATCAACTCGAGCGATTAAACTAAAATCTATCTTAGAGGAAGAATTTTCTAAGCTTGAGAAACAAATAAATGATTTTGGTTTGCCTGTGTTTACTCTTGATGATTTTATTAAAGTATTATCTTTTGAGAAAGACAGAATAGAAAACTACATGAAAGAGAATAGAAATGTGGGAGGCAATTTATTTTTACAGGTTTTAAAAGGTGAAGTAGAAGTCTTTATAAATCAGAAGAGAAGAGAGAGGGTACATGAGTAGAATTAAAGATATCAATTTGTGGAAATCTGGTGAAAGGAAAGTTGAATGGGTAAGAAACTTCATGCCTGTAGTTAACACTCTTGAAAATAAATATTCTTCCTCTCAAATCTTTAAAGGTAAAACTATTGGTATGTGTATCCATTTAGAGGCAAAAACAGCGAGGCTTGCTCTTGCTTTTAAGAATTGTGGGGCAAAAGTGGTATGTACAGGAAGTAATCCGTTATCTACCCAAGATGATGTGGCTGCTTATCTTGTTAGAGAAGGTGTTGAGGTTTTTGCTTGGAGGGGAGAAACTTTAAAAGAATACGAAGAAAACTTAGAGGAAGTTTTGAAAAGAGAACCAGATTTGATAATAGATGATGGATTTGATTTAACGGTAATGCTTTATAAGAAGTTTCCTCATTTAAAAAATAAGCTTATTGGAGTTGGAGAAGAGACCACTACTGGAGTTAATAGAGCAAAGGCCTTGCTAAAGGATAGAGGTCTAGATTTTCCTGTTGTTGCTGTTAATGATTCGAGATTGAAGTTTCTTTTTGACAATCGATATGGTACAGGAGAGTCCTCCATAGCATCTTTTATGCGGAATACTAATCTGCTTGTTTCTGGTAAGAATTTTGTTGTGGCAGGATACGGATGGGTAGGAAGAGGTATTGCTCATAAACTTCAAGGTTTAAAAGCAAAGGTCATAATAACAGAAGTAGATCCTATCAAGGCTTTGGAGGCTCATATGGATGGTTTTGATGTAATGCCTATGAACGAAGCTGCAAAGATTGGGGATGTATTTATTACCGCTACTGGTAACTTTAAAGTTATAAATGAGCAACATTTTTATAACTTAAAGGATGGTGCTATTCTCGCTAATGCTGGACATTTTAACGTGGAAATAGATATGGAAGCTCTTGAAAAAATTGCTGTTGAGAAGAGAGAAATTAGAGATAACATACAAGAGTACAGGCTTCCAAATGGTAGGAGGATCTTTGTAATTGCTGATGGGAGGCTTTTAAATCTTGCTGGCGGAGATGGACATCCCGTAGAGATAATGGATCTTTCTTTTGGTCTTCAGTTTCTTGTTATGAAATGGCTTTTGGAAAAAGGAAAAGAACTCCCTAAAAGTGTACTCTCTGTTCCTGAAGATATGGAAAAGGAATTAGCAATGATAAAATTGAATAGCCTAAATATTAACATTGATTCTCTAACTGAAGAACAGTTAAAATATCTCAAGAGCTGGGAGTAGTTATTCATAGAATAAAAATTTTGAAAAGGGGGTAAAAGAATCAATGATTGGTTTAATTGTTTTAGGTGTAATTATTTTCCTTGTGGCTTTTGTCATAATTATCTACAATCGCTTGGTGGTATTAAGAAATAGAGTAGAAAATGCGTGGGCGCAAATAGATGTTCAATTGAAAAGAAGGTTTGATTTAATTCCAAATCTTGTAGAGACAGTTAAGGCTTATGCTTCTCACGAAAAAGAAGTTTTTGATAAGATAGCTATGTATAGAGCTCAGATGGCGGGGGCAAAGACTCCAGGAGAAGCTGCTCAGGCTAACGAAGGATTAAGTTCTGTTTTGAAGACTCTTTTTGCAATTGCAGAAAATTATCCTGAGCTTAAGGCAAACCAAAATTTTATGATGCTGCAAGAGGAACTCTCAGGAATAGAGTCAAAAATTGCTTATGCTAGACAATTTTATAACGATACAGTGATGATTTATAATCAATCTTTGCAAGTTTTTCCTAATTCTATTATTGCTAATATTTTTGGTTTTAAACCTAAGGAATACTTTGAGGTAGAGAACCCTGAAGAGAGAAGAGCTGTAAAAGTGAGCTTCTAAATTAATATGAAGCCCTTTACCTTTTATGAGGCTATAGAAGCTAATAAGAGGAAGACCTGGATTATTATCTTTGTTATTTCTATTCTGCTTTTTTTAGTTTGTTATGCCATTGTATCTTACTTTGAATTGGGAGAATTTGGAATATTAGTGGCTTTTTTAATGGTATTTTTTGTCAACTACTATGCATATAAAAATAGTGATAAAATAATTTTGAAATATAGCGGTGTAAGAGAACCTACTAAAGAGGAATTTCCGTATCTTTTGAATGTGGTAGAAGGGTTAAGTATTGCTGCAGGAATACCTACTCCTAAAATTTATGTTATGGACGATCCTTCTCCAAATGCCTTTGCTACTGGCAAGGATCCCAAAAGTGGGGTGGTTGTTGTAACTAAAGGACTTTTAGATCTTCTTGATAGATTAGAACTTGAAGGAGTAATAGCTCATGAAATCTCACATATTAAAAATTATGACGTTAGATTACAAACTGTAGCAGCAGTTATGGTAGGGTTGATTGTGATATTAGGAGATAGTTTAAAGAGATCTTTTTATTATTCGCGGAGAAGAAGAGATAAAGATGAAAATATCTTAGGAATAGTTTCTTTAGTGATTGCAATTTTAGCACCCTTTCTTGCCACACTATTAAAATTTGCCCTTTCGAGACAAAGAGAATATATGGCAGATGCTAATGCTGCTATGCTAACAAGATATCCGGAGGGGCTTGCTTCTGCATTGGAGAAAATATCTAAAAATTTTCAACCAGTGAAAAGAGCAAATACAATGACTGCACCTCTTTACATAGTCAATCCTTTAAAGGGTGGGATGTCTAACCTGTTTAGTACTCATCCACCTATTGAGGATAGGATTAGAAGACTTAGAATGATGGGAGAAAGGTGGAAACTTTTGGATAAGGAGGGGTAAAAAAATATGAATGTGTTTGAGGCTATAAGCAAAAGAAGAAGTATAAGAAAATATCAAGATAGAGATGTGGAGGAAGATAAGCTTTTGAGAATACTTGAAGCTGCTAGGCTTGCTCCATCTGCAAGAAATCGCCAAGAATGGAGATTTATTGTTGTTAAAGATAAAAAGGTAAAAGAAGAATTGGTTAGAGAAGCATCTCCGCATCAACCTTTTATGCTTCAGGCTCCTATCATAATTGTAGCCTATGTTTTAGAGAAGGATTATATTATGAGATGTGGTGTTCCAGCTCATTATATTGATGTGGCTATAGCTCTTACTCATATTCATCTTCAGGCAGTAGAAGAGGGACTTGGAACTTGTTGGATTGGTTCCTTTTATCAAGATAAAGTTAAAAAGGTTCTAAATCTACCAGAAGAAGCGGAGGTAATTCAGTTAATGACTTTAGGTTATCCTGCAGAAGATCCTTCTCCAAGACCTAGATTATCTTTGGAAGAAATTGTAAAGTTTGTTTAAAGGAATATAAATCTTTTTCTTTTCTTTTTAATAAGCTTCAAAATTTCAGGGATTTTTTCTCTTGCAGCAATTTCGCCTTTTTCTATTAATTCTTTTGCTTTGTCAAAATCAAAAGTTCCATAATTTTGAACATCTGGATTTATTACAATATCTGCTTCTTTTTTATTACTTTCTTCAAGTTCATAGTTCATTATGTCTATGGTTTGCATTAATACATCAAATAGAGATGGGTTTAATAAGGGATTTAATCTTTTTTGAAACTCTTTGAAAATTTTGGTTTGAGATAAAGAATAAGTAATTTTTTCAGTGATAGTACTGGGTTGAAAAGGTATATCAATATTTATGTTTTCTTTTGGGGTCCATTTAGTTTTTTTGTGAAGACTTACTGCAATTATAATATCAGGTTTATATAACATTTTTAAATCCTTTACAGGAAGAGGAGAAAGAACTCCTCCATCTATTAAGAGTCTATTTTTCCACGAAAAAGGTTGAAAAATTACGGGGATAGACATACTGGCTCTTATACCCTCAGCTACTTTCCCTTCTTGGATATAAACTTTTTCTCCTGTGATCAAATCTACTGCGATAGGGGTAAAGGGTTTTTTCAATTTGTCAAAGGTGACTCCCTCTAATATGGTGTCTAAATACTCTAAGATCTTATCTCCTTTAATTATTCCTTGGAGAGATTTTGAAAAATCAAATAAGTTATAAAATTGTTGTTTATTCTCTGCAATGTTATTGGCTAATTTTTCAATGTCCTTAGGAGAATAACCCTTAGCATACAATGCACCTATTATTGCTCCGATACTACTTCCTGTTACAAAGGATATTTCTACATTGTTCTCTTCTAATACCTTAAGAACTCCTATATGAGATAGACCTTTTGCTCCACCACTTCCTAATGCTACTCCAATTCTTAACCTTCCCATATTTTTAATTATAGCATTTATTTTTCTTATTTAATACCCATCAGGAGTATATTATTGTGAAATAATTGAACAATTAGGTAGTAAATTGAGAAAAAGTTATCAATTAGTTATTACCCCATATAGGTATACTTAATAAAAATTTAAAATTATATCATATTTAAGTTTTATTGACAATACAATTATAATTGTGTTTAAATTAAATGAGAAAAAGTAGAGAAAATAATAATTAGGAGAGAAGGTATGACCTTAGAGAGGGTTAAAGAAGTCTTAAAAGCTCAAGTACTATGCGGGGAGGAACATTTAAACAAAGAGATATCTCTTGTTGGAGCTACTGATCTTATGAGTGATGCTCTATGTCTATTAGAGGAAGGAGCTTTACTTCTAACAGGTCTTGTAACGGTACAAGTTATAAGGACGGCGGAAATGCTTGATCTTGTAGGAGTGGTTTTTGTAAGAGGAAAAATTCCTCCTAAGGATGTGATTGAACTTGCTCGCAATTCTAACTTACCTTTGCTTTCGACTAAGTACCCTATGTATGAAGCTTGTGGATTGTTATACATAGCTGGTTTTAGAGGAAAGAAGGTAGATGTTGATTCTTGAAGATCCCAAAAGAATATCTTGAAAATATAAAAGTTAAGGATATTATGAATACTGATATTGTAAGGTTAAGACCTTACCAGGATATGCGTTCTCTTCAAGAGATAATGCGAATTAAAAGAATTGATGCTATACCCATTGTGGATGATTTAGAAAGACTTATTGGTCTCGTAACTGTGGAAAATGTTATCCAAGCTTTAGTAAAAGGTGATCTGAATGTTCCTTGTGAGAGATATATGGTGAGAGAGCCTAAATGCTTGAAACCTGATGACAATCTTTATGAGGCATTGCTAAAATTTAGACAGTTTAGATTTGGTAGATTTCCAGTAGTTGATGAAGAAGGTAAAGTTCTTGGAATATTAAGCACTAAAGATATAGTTCTGAATCTTGTAGATATTGAAGATATAGAGGGAATAAAAGAGGAAAAAAAAGAAGAGGCAGTGCTTGTTCTGGAGTATCCAGTAATGGGAGGAGATTTTGCCTTAGCAGGGATGGCATCAAGTAATGTGAAAAAGACCTTGCAGCAATTGGGTATAAGCCCTGATATTATAAGGAGAGTTGCAGTAGTGACTTATGAGGCTGAAATGAATATTGTAATTCATGCTTATAGAGGAGTTTTGAGAGTAAAGGTAACTCCAGAATATATTGATATTGTAGCAGAAGACGAAGGACCAGGAATACCCGATATAGAACTTGCAATGCAGCCAGGTTATTCTACTGCTCCTGATAACATAAGAGAAATGGGATTTGGAGCAGGAATGGGGCTTCCCAATATAAAAAATTCTTCCGATGAACTTAAGATCGATTCCATAGTAGGTAGAGGTACGACAGTCCACTCAAGAATTTATTTGAAGAGGGAAAAGAATGTCTGAAAGATATATTCATTCTGTTGCTATAAATCTTCAAAGATGTAGAGGCTGTATTCACTGCATAAGACATTGTCCTACCGAGGCGATGAGAGTAAGAAATGGTAAATCTTTAATAATTCCCTATCGTTGTATTGATTGTGGAGAATGTATTAGGGTCTGCCCCTATCATGCTCCCTTTGGTTTTACGCATACATTGGATAGTATTGCTTATCTCGAAAATGTAGTAGTTATTATTTCTCCTGAGTTTTATTCTCAATTTCCTACTAAGTATTCTATTGGGGATATCCAAGAGGCGGTTAGAAAAGCTACTTCTGCAAAAGAGGTATGGGATACTACTTATGCTATCTATTTACTTGAGAGTGCTCTTTTAGATTATGTAAATTCTTCTCCTAACTTACCCTTGATTTCTACTTATTGTCCTGCAATAATTGAGCTAATTCAAGTGAGATTTCCTACGCTTATTCCTAACTTAGCTCCTTTTAAATCTCCAGTGGAGATTATGAGCCAGATTATAAGAGAGCACTGGCAGAAAGATCATCCTGGTGAAGGCCTGAACTTAGTATATATTACTCCTTGTCCTGCTCTTGCAAGTTATTTAAAGGAGATAAAAGAAGATACAGTTGAATTTATAATAGGTATAGATAATATCTACTTAAAAGTCAAAAAAGAACTTCAAGAAGCAAATTTAGGTGTACAAAAATTGTTTTATCCTAAAGGCATTCTTACAGGAACATTAGGTGGTGAAGCTCAAATATTTAATGAAGAAGAAGCAATAAGTGTTGGAGGTATAGACAAAATATTAAGAGTACTTGAAGACTTAGAGAGAAACAAAATTCAGGATGTAAAATTTTTAGAGCTTAGGGCTTGTGAAGAGGGATGTGTAGGAGGTGTTTTAAATCCTGAAAGTTATTATTTGGCAAAGAAAAGGATATATTCTATTTACAAGGCTTTAAATAAAGGAAAAATTGAGAATAGTGATTTATTAAAAGATCTTTCCGAAATGCATATCTCCAGAATAGTTAGAACATCTCCTATCTCGCCGAGACCTGTTTGGAAATTAGACGAAGATATAAGTAAGGCTCTTAAAAAGATGGATGAAATGAAAAGAATTCTTGAAATTCTTCCTGGTCTTGATTGTGGATCTTGTGGATCACCGACATGTGCCTCTTTAGCTGAGGATATTGTAAGAGGTAATGCTCAAATATACGATTGTATCTTCCTTTTAAAAGAAAAATTATGGGAAATGGCTAAAGAAATGGAGGAGCTATCTAGAAGATCCTCTTCGGTTATTTTAAAGCGGAGGTCAGAAGATAATGAGGGTCAGTGAGTTGATAAATAAGTTAGAGCTTAAATTGATTGTTCCTTATGATGAAGATTGTGAGATAGAGAGTGGTATAGTATGTGATTTGCTTTCTTTTGTAATGGCTAATGCTCCAGAGAATTCTGTATGGGTGACTATACAGACCCATGTAAATACTATAGCTGTTGCGACTCTTGCGGGTATAAAGATGATAATATTTGTTGCTGGTCAAAAGCCTGATGAGGAAACTATTAAAAAGGCAAGAGAAGAAAAGATTATTATTACATGTACTGAGGATACAGCATTCAATATTGTGGGTAAGTTATATGAATTAGGAATAAAAGGGGTAAAGAGGATATAATGAAAGGCATAGAACTGGTAAAATTAATTGATGGAAAAGTTTTAACAGGTAAAGAAAAACTTGATGAGATCGAAATCGAAAAAGCTTTTGCTGCAGATCTTATGAGTGATGTTCTTGCAATGGTCACATCGGATAAGAGAGATGTGGTGCTTATTACTGGAATTACAAATCCACAAATTATAAGGACTGCAGAGATATTAGATATTCCTATGATAATAATATGTAGGGGAAAAGTTGTACCTAAGGAAGTTATAGAACTTGCTGAGGAGAAAGGAATAATTTTGGTAAGTACCGAAAAGATAGTTTTTGAGGTAAGTGGAATTCTGTACTCTCATGGTATTAAAGCTGCAGTTATGAAGGGAAAAGCGAGAGAGGAGAGTAAGGATAGTTGAAATGGGTTGGAGTAGATCTTCATATTCATACTATACTTTCTCCTTGTGGAGATTGGGATATGAGTCCTAAGAAGATAGTTGAGAGAGCTAAAGAAGTGGGACTAAGTGTTATGGGAATTACAGACCACCATATGGTAGAAAATTTTCCTGCAGTTTCTTACTGGGGAAAGAGGTTGGGAATTTTGGTTATTCCTGGAATGGAAATTCAGACTAAAGAAGAGGTTCATGTATTAGCATTATTCAAAGATTATGAACTTGCTTACAATTTTCAAAAAAAAATTTGGAATTATCTGCCTGAAGAAACTAATAATGAAGATCTTTTTGGAGTACAGGTAGTAGTTAATGAAAAAGATGAAGTAGAAAGAATTGAGAATAGATTATTACTAACCTCTATACAACTCTCTTTAGAAGAGGTTGTAAATTTGATTAAAAAATTTGGGGGAATTGTGATCTTAGCTCATATTGATAAAAATAGTTTTAGTGTACTTTCTAATCTTGGTTTTATACCTGAGGGATTAGATTATGATTTACTTGAGCTATCAAAGAATGCGAGGGTTGATAAGTTTCTTGAGAGTAATCCTTACTTAGTGGCAAAGAAGGATAGTTTCATAATTTCCTCTGACGCGCATTATATAGGAGATATTGAAAAGCCGAGAACCTTTATAGGCTTAGATAAACTTACAGTTGAAAGTGTTTTTACGAGTCTTAAAAACAAAATTATAAAAATAGAAAAAGTGGAGGTATAGCTATGGCTGTAGAATTAAAGTTCTCAGAGTATGCCCAGAAAGAAGTAGAGAGAATCTTAGACAGATTTTCTTCTACCAAAGGATCTCTAATTATGATTTTACATGCTATTCAGGAGAAATTTGGTTATCTTCCTAAAGAGGCTTTAGAAATGGTATCTGAAAAGTTAAAGATACCATTAAGTGAAATTTATGGAGTAGTTACTTTTTATTCTTTCTTCCGATTGGAGCCTCAAGGAAAGCATGTAATCAGACTTTGTATGGGTACTGCCTGTTATGTTAAGGGGGCAGCAGATTTGTTGACGGCTTTAGAGCAAATGGGTTTGAAGGAAGGAAAAGTAACTGAGGATGGTTATTTCTCTTTGGATCTTGTGAGATGTATTGGTGCTTGTAGTATGGCTCCTGCTCTTATGATTGATGAGGAAGTATATGGAAAATTAACTCCTGATAAGCTGAAGAAATTGATAGAAAATTTTAGGAAAGAGCATCAATGAAAGAATTATCCCTTCATTTGCTTGATTTAGTGCAAAACTCTGTAGAGGCTGGAGCAAAGGATATATATATTGAGATGAAAAAGGATCTAATAAATAAGAAGTTGATGTTAAGGATAAAAGATAATGGGAAAGGAATTCCTCCTGAAATGTTGGAGGAATTAAAAAATCCATTTTTTACTACTAGAAAAACTAGAAAAGTAGGTTTGGGAATTCCCCTGTTCTGGGAATTAATAAGAAATTGTGACGGTAGTCTTGAAATTAAATCAGAAGTGGGGAAAGGAACTGAGATTATTGCTGAAGTTCCTTACCATTGTATTGATCTTCCACCATTAGGTGATCTTCCGGGTACTATCTTATCCATAATAGCTACAAATCCTGATTTGAATTTTAGTTTTAGGTTTGAAAAAAATGGAGATGTTTTTGATTTCTCAACTATAGAGTTGAAGAAGGAGTTAGGTGAGGTTCCTATAAATAGTTTAGAGGTTATCTCTTTTCTAAAAAAATATCTTTATGAGCATTTAGGAGGTTGGTAAATATGACTAAGAAGCTTACCATTGAGGATCTCAAGAAAATTAAAGAAAAAGCTCAGGCTGAGCTTGAGACAAGGAGTGCTGAGGGGAAGGACAAAATAGTAGTACACATGGGTACATGTGGAATTGCGGCTGGAGCAAGAGAGACATTACTTGCAATTCTTGATGAGATAGAAAAAAGAAATTTGAAAAATGTTATAGTAACTCAAGCAGGATGTATTGGGCTTTGTGAGTATGAACCTTTAATATCTGTGGAAAAAGTAGGAGGTCCTAAGGTTTTGTATAAGCATGTTACTCCAGAGAAAGCAAGAAAAATTATTGCTCAACATATTGTTAATGGACAAGTTGTTGCTGAAGATGTTCTTTCTACAGAATAAATATAGAAACATTATAGGATAAGGAGGTTTAGAAATGCCAGAAAGAGCACACATCTTAATATGCGCAGGAGCAGCATGTATTTCAGCAGGAGAAGAAAGTTTCAAATCCGCCCTTGAGAGAGAGCTTAAAGAGGCAGGAATTTATGACGAGGTAAAGGTAATTGAGACAGGTTGTTTTGGAACCTGTGACTTAGGCCCTGTTATGGCTATTTATCCTGAAGGTACTTTTTATATTCGCTTGAAACCACAGGATGCTAAAGACATTGTGCACGAACATCTCCTTAAAGGTAGAGTAGTAGAAAGACTTCTTGTTAAGGAACCAGAACTAAAGAAATCAATTCCTACTATTGATGAATTACCATTCTTTAAGAATCAGGTAAGAATAGCACTAAGGAATGTGGGTTTTATCGATCCGTTAAATATTGAAGAGTACATTGCAAGAGATGGTTACTCCGCGCTTGCAAAAGTTCTTACGGAGATGACACCTGAGGAAGTAATAGAAGAGGTAAAAAAATCTGGTCTTAGAGGTAGAGGTGGAGCAGGTTTTCCAACAGGTTTAAAGTGGGAGCTTGGAAAAAAAGCAAAAGGGGAAGAAAAGTATATTGTTTGTAATGCAGATGAAGGAGATCCTGGAGCCTTCATGGACAGAAGTATTATGGAGGGGGATCCTCATTCGGTAATTGAGGGAATGCTAATTGGAGGATATGCTATTGGAGCTAAAAAGGGTTTTGTTTATATAAGAGCAGAGTATCCTCTTGCCATTAGAAGACTTACAGCAGCATTGGAACAAGCAAGAGAATATGGACTTTTAGGTGAAAATATTCTTGGAACTAATTTTTCTTTTGATATTGAGATAAGAATAGGAGCAGGAGCATTTGTATGTGGTGAAGAGACCGCACTAATTGCCTCTATTGAAGGTAAAAGAGGAATGCCAAGGCCAAGACCTCCTTTTCCCGTTAACTCAGGGCTTTGGGGTAAGCCTACAGTGATAAACAATGTGGAGACTTGGGCAAATATCCCTCCAATAATTTTGAATGGCTCAGAGTGGTTTAGTAAATTTGGAACCGAAAAGAGTAAGGGTACAAAAGTCTTTGCCCTTGCTGGGAAAATCAACATGACTGGTCTTATCGAAGTTCCTATGGGTATCACTTTAAGAGAGGTTGTATATGATATTGGAGGAGGAATTCCTGGGGGCAAGAAATTTAAAGCAGTACAAATAGGAGGTCCAGCAGGAGGCTGTATTCCAGCGGAATATCTTGATACTCCCATTGACTATGAATCTATTACTGCTCTTGGGGCTATAATGGGTTCGGGTGGTCTTATTGTAATGGACGAGGACAATTGTATGGTAGATGTGGCTAAGTTCTTCTTGTCCTTCACCCAGGATGAGTCTTGTGGAAAGTGTGTACCTTGTAGGGTAGGTACAAAAAGGATGTTGGAGATTCTTGACAAGATTACTAAAGGTGAAGGGACAGAAGAGGATCTTGTAGAATTAGAACAGCTTGCATATACTGTTAGAAATACATCTTTGTGTGGTCTTGGTAAAGGAGCACCAAATCCTGTGCTTACTACTCTCAAATACTTCAGAGATGAATATTTAGCTCATATTAGGGATAAAAAATGTCCTGCTAAAGTATGCACTGCGTTAATACATTACGAAGTAATAAGAGAAGAGTGTAGAAAGTGTTCTATTTGTTTTAGAAATTGTCCTGTTGGAGCAATCTATAAAGATGAAGATGGGACTTACGTAATAGATCAATCTAAATGTACAAAGTGTGGAATCTGTTTCCAGGTATGTCCTTTCAAAGTTATTAAGAAAGAATAAATAGGGGGGATGGCATTCCCCCCTACTTTTTATTCAAATTTTTACTTCTTTAAATTTCTAAATTTTTTAGGGATATGATCTTTTAAAAGGGGGTTAAAGATTTTCTTACATAAGGAAAAAGATTAGCTTTAGAAATTTTCTGCTAAGGGGGGACATCTTATGGAAAAAGTTAATGAGAAGGAAAAAGAATTTAGGTTTGGAGATTGGGGACCTAAGTATTTGATGAGAGGTCCTAAGCTTGAATGGGGAATTGTAAAGATTATCCCTGGTAAGGAATTGGGAGCTCATTATCATAAAGAGGTAGAGGAAATTTTTTATGTCCTTTCAGGAAAAGCAGAGATGGTAGTTGACGATAAAATATTGGAATTAAATGTAGGAGATGCGGTAAGAATAGAACCAGGAGAAGAGCATAATATTATAAACTCTTCCGAGGATTTTTTAGCGGTCTTTATCAAGGTCCCTTACATTCCAGAAGATAAATATACAAGGTAGGATTTAAAACTCTTAAAATTTGCCCTCTATTAAATTTTAGTTTTCTAAAAGATAATAAAATATTGACAAATAGAAAAACGTTTTTATAAACTAAATAAAAAATCATATTGAAAAGTGGGGTGAATAATTTGCTTTTAGGAGTTGATATTGGTACATCTGGCACTAAAGCTTTACTTATTGATGATGATGGAAAGGTAATTGGAAGTTCCACAGTGGAGTATCCTCTTTATACTCCTTTTCCTTCCTGGTCAGAACAAGAGCCAGAGGATTGGTGGAGGGCAACAAAAGAAGCAATACTTAATGTAATAAGCAAAACAGGTGTTTCTCCTAAATTGATTAAGGGTATAGGACTGTCTGGACAGATGCATGGTTCGGTGTTTTTAGATGCAAAAGGAAACGTGATAAGAAGAGCAATATTATGGAATGATCAAAGAACAGCTAAACAATGCGATGAGATTGTGGAGAGAGTTGGAGGAGTAAAGAGACTTTTAGAACTAACATTAAATCTTGCTCTTACTGGATTTACAGCTCCGAAGATATTATGGCTTAGAGAGAATGAGCCAGAAAATTACTCCAAGGTCCATAAAGTATTACTTCCAAAGGACTATGTGAGATTCAGATTAACGGGAGAATATGCTTCGGATGTTTCTGACTCTTCTGGAACTTTGCTTTTTGATGTAAAGAATAGAAGATGGTCTAAAGAGATGTTGAATTTATTGGAGATTCCAGAGGAATGGATGCCCAAGGTTTATGAGTCTCCGGAAATTACTGGTACTTTATTACCTAATGTTGCTGAGGAATTAGGGCTTCCTTCTGGGATTCCTGTGGTTGGTGGTGGAGGTGACAATGCTTCTCAGGCTGTAGGTAGTGGTATTGTTAAGAGTGGTATTCTCTTTGTAAGTTTAGGAACCTCTGGGGTCATATTTGCTCATCTTGATACCCCTGAAGGAGATCCTGAGGGAAGGCTTCATACTTTTTGTCATGCTGTACCTGGTAAGTGGCATACTATGGGAGTAATGCTTTCTGCAGGTGGATCCTTTAGGTGGTTCAGAGATTCCTTTGGAGATGTAGAAATAGAACTTTCAAAGTGGACTGGGAGAGATCCTTATGAGTTTTTGACTATGGAAGCTGAAAATGTGCCTCCTGGTTCTGAAGGTTTAATTTTCCTTCCATATCTTACGGGTGAGAGAACTCCTCATGCGGATCCTCTTGCAAAAGGAGTATTTGCTGGTATTAGTTTAAGACATAAGAAGCCATATTTTGTAAGAGCAGTCCTTGAAGGAGTTGCTTTTGGACTGAGGGACTCTTTAGAGCTTATGAAAAATCTTGGAATAGAGATGAAAGAGATAAGAGCAATTGCTGGTGGAGCAAGAAGTAAGTTGTGGAGGCAAATTCTGGCAGATGTATTTAATACTCCTATAACTACTATAAATGTAACTGAGGGTGCTGCATATGGTGCTGCCCTTCTTGCAGGAGTGGGTGTGGGAATTTACAAGAATGTAGAAGAGGCTTGTGATAGAGTTGTTAAAGTTATGAGTTTAGAGGAGCCTAATCCAGAAAGAGCAAAAATGTATGAGGAGATGTATGGATTATATAGAGAGCTTTATCCTCTTTTGAAGGATTATTATAGGAAGCTTTCTAATTTTGTTGAAAAGTATTATTCGAACAATAAAAAATAGTTAAAAATTTTTGATATAATTTATTCTAAAGGGGAGAAGATGAAAAATCTTCTCCCTTTTTTGTTGAAAAATTTATTAATTTTATTGTAATCTTTATTAGCTTGTGGTATTATTTTTTTGCTTGTTTTATTAAAAAAAGAAGGAGGATAGGAGAGATGAGAAACATTGTAGTAGAAAAACTAAATTCTTTGCCAGTAGAAGAACATGGTGTGGAGCTTGTAGAAAGAAAGGGTATAGGACATCCTGATTCTATCTGCGATGCTATTATGGATCAAATTTCTGTAAATTTATCGCAAGAATATATAAGGCGTGTAGGAAATATTCTACACCATAACATTGATAAAAGTTTACTTGTAGCAGGAGATGTTGAGAGAAAGCTTGGTGTAGGTGGCGAAGTTAAAAAACCTATGCTTCTTGTTATAGGGGACAGAGCAACTTTTGAAGTAGACGGTATAAGAATTCCTGTCGAAGAAATAGCTATTGAGACAGCTAAGGAATGGTTTAGAAAGAATTTAAGGTTTGTTGATCCTGAAAAACATGTAAAATTCCAAGTTGAGCTCTATCCTGGCTCTCCAGAACTTACAGATATTTTTAGAAGAAGAAAGGGTTTGCTTCCTGCTAATGATACCTCGGCTGCAGTTGGATATGCTCCTTTGACATCTACTGAAAAAATAGTATTAGAACTTGAGAGATATTTAAATTCTAAAGAATTTAAAGCTATTCATCCAGAGGTAGGAGAAGACATAAAAATAATGGCATTTAGACAGAAGAAAAATTTGCAGCTAACTATAGCAATGCCTCTAATTGATAGATATGTAACCAGTGTGAAGGATTATTTTGAGAAAAAAGAAGTTGTAAAAGGTATTGTTGAAGATTTTGTAAGAGAAAGGGCTCAGAATTTTGAGAGCATTACTATTGATATAAATACTTTAGATGATCCAGAGAGAGGTATGGATGGTATTTATGTAAGCGTGCTTGGGACTTCAGCAGAGGATGCAGATTCAGGGCAGGTAGGAAGAGGTAATAGAGTAAATGGGGTTATTGCTTTAAATAGACCTATGGGAACAGAGGCTGCTGCTGGGAAAAATCCTGTAAGCCATGTAGGAAAAATTTACAATATTCTTACTCATAAGATTGCCAATGAAATTTATCAAAATGTACCAGGTATTAAAGAGGTTTATGTATGGCTTTGTAGCCAAATTGGAAAACCTATTGATCAGCCTAAGATCGCTACAGCTCAGCTTATTTTAGAAAATGGAGTTTCTATCTATGATGTAGCAAAGCCAGTAGAAGATATAATTGATCAGGAATTGGCTAACATTGAGAAGTTCTGTAACGAGCTTGCTGAGGGGAAGTATTCCGTATGGTAGAGAAGGTGCCTCATTGGGCTGATTTAGCTGCTGAGGGAGATACTACGTCTTAAAGGTAATAAAAATGTAGTAGCAACAGGAATTACTCCCTCAGGTCCCATACATCTTGGGAACCTGAGGGAGATCCTTACTGGTGATGCTCTTTATAGAGCTCTTAAAGAAAAGGGTTCAGAGGTAGAATTTATTTATATAGCCGATACTTTTGATCCATTAAGAAAGGTATATCCATTTCTTCCTGAATCTTATGCAGAACATGTAGGAAAGCCTATATGCGAAATACCTGATCCTGAAGGTTGTCATGAAAACTATGCTGAACATTTTTTAGAGCCTTTCTTGGATGCTATTAAAGTACTGGGAATAGAACCAAAGGTAATAAAAGCTCACGAAAGCTATAAGAATGGACTGTACACAGAGATAATTGACTTGACTTTGGAAAATAATGAAAAAATAACGGAGATTCTTAATGAAATCGCAGGGAGAAATCTTGAAAAGAATTTTGTTCCTCTTCTTCCCAAATGTGAAAAATGTGGTAGGTTGAATACTACAAGCATAATTTCTTTTGATACCAGTAAACATCAGGTAGAGTATCAGTGTAAGTGTGGCCATACTGGAGTTGCCGATTACAGCAAGGGAGAAGCAAAGCTTCCCTGGAGACTTGATTGGCCTGGAAGATGGAAGATTTTTGGGGTTACAGTAGAGCCTTTTGGAAAGGATCATGCTACTACTGGTGGGTCTTATGATACAGGTAAAGTAATTACTAAGGAGATATTTGGCTATGAGCCTCCTTATCCATTTGTATATGAATGGATATATCTAAAAGGAAAGGGAGCAATGTCAAGTTCAAAGGGTATTGCGATTTCTATAAATGAGATATTAGAAATTCTTCCTCCCTCTTGGGTTAGGTATTTGATATTAAGATACAAACCAGACAAACACATAGATTTTGATCCAGTAAATGGCTATATTTTATTGGCAGAAGATTATGAAAGATTAGAAAGAATTTACTATCGTTTAGAGGGTACGGAGGAAGAATGGGCTGAGCTTGCAAGAGTCTATGAGTTATCACAGGTTAAGGAAGTACCTAAGGAACCTGGTCCTCAGGTACCCTTAAGACATCTAATCACATTGGCTCAAATTTCGCTAGGAAACAGCGAACTTCTAAAAGAAATGCTTGTGAGGAGTGGTTATGAGAAGGAACTCAGTAAATTTGATGAAATATTGAAGAGGGTAGACTATGTTAATAACTGGCTCCAAAAATTCGCACCGTCTCAAGTAAAATTTAAGCTTCAAGAAGAAGTTCCGGAGATTGTAAAAAGTTTTTCTCCTAAAGAAAAGGAGTTTTTGAAAAAATTGTCGGAAAAAATAAAAGAAAGAGATTGGCAAGGAGACGAACTTCAAAATTTTATTTATACTTTAGCTCAAGAATATGAAATAGAAGGAAAGAGAGCTTTTCAGTTAATATATTTGGCCTTCTTAAATCAAACATCAGGACCAAGGGCAGGTTATTTCTTAGTTTCCTTGCCCAAGGATTTTGTAGTAAAAAGGTTAGAAGAAGCAGGAACCTTATAAGCGTTATTTAAGGTTCCTGCTTCCTGGTTTCACTAAGGGTATACCCTCCTTACATAGAGGACATTCTTCAGGCTGGTAAGTTTCTAAGTTTAATTGAATTAGAGAGTATAAAGGTTTATCAAAGATAGGTTTACCACCACTTCTATCTACAATACAAGAAAAGGCTACCACGTCACCCCCATACTCTTTTATTAAACTAGCCACTTCTAAAGCAGATCCACCTGTGGTTACTACATCTTCACATACCATAACCTTTTCTCCAGGTTTTACTGTAAATCCTCTTCTTAACTTCATTTTTCCTTCTTCTCTTTCTGCAAAAATCCCTCTTACTTTTAGAGCTCTTGCAAGCTCATAAGCGATAATTATCCCTCCTAAAGCAGGACCTACCACTAGATCTATTTTTAGATCTTTAGGGATTTTATTTGCTATTTCTTTTGCTATTTCTTCAGAAAGATCAGGATATTGAAGAATAAGGGCACATTGAAGATAGTTAGGACTATGAAGACCAGAGGAAAGCAGGAAGTGTCCCTCTAAAAAAGCTCCTTTTTCTTTAAATACTTCAAGCCAGTTCATAAATAACAACTCCTTTTTTGTCTTTAAAATATCACAATATCTTTTAACGGGTCAAGAAAACTTTTAATATGTTTGATTTTAAAACAAAAAACGATAGAAGTCTTTAGGATTTAATTCTTGAGAGTAAGGAAAAACATCATTCAAGAATTTTCTTACATCTACACATAGATGACATTTACCTACATACCCATCTTTAGATTCCTTAAATCCTAATTTTTGAGCATACTTTGACAATCCATAAGGGCCTTCCTCTACGAGAATCTTTATAAAGGGAAGTTTTTCTAGATCAAAATTTTTATAAAATTCCTCTAAATCTTCAATTTTTCCCAAAGAAACTCCTCCGCAAAAATAGGGAATATAATTTCCATATAAATCAAAATGGGCATGTTGGGACTCTAAAATCTCGAACTTACAATTTTCTTCCCTAAAAACCTCTGCAGGGTATCTAGGAAATAGATGTCCTAAATGAAAGCCTGATCTTCCTCCAGGGATTAGTGCATAGCCTTCCCAGAAGATATAGCCAGCCGCTTTTTCACCATAAATCTCTATCCATTTTTCTAAGGGTATAGGATTTTCTATATCTATTTTTGCAATTTTGGGTAAAAAATGCTCCATATAAACAATAACGTTTTCTTTCCCAAATACTTCTAATGCAACTTCAATGGCAAGAAGAGTTCTTTTTAAAGGAATTCTTTCTGTATGAAAAGGGGAACAACTAATAAATATTTTAGAAAGGCCTGCTGATTTTAAAAGATAGAACTTTTCATGTACATCTTCTCTATTTATACACCAGCTAGCGTTAGTTTCCACATAGCCAATGTATAGGTCAAGTTCTTTTGCTCTCTTTACTGCATGGAGAAGAAGTGGAAAGTTTAAGAATGGTTCTCCTCCAGCAAAATGAATTCCGTGAAATAAGATATTTTTATTACGAGGAGGATGATAGTTTTTCCAGACTTTTTTAATTTCCTTTAGTAATGAGTCTAAGTATTCTTGGTTCATAAAATCATTCCATTCAGGCCCTGATGCATATAAGCAGTGCCTGCATCTTGATGAACACTTATATGTAAGTATGATCCCTAAAGAGTCGATAGGAATAAGCATAGTTTAATAATAACATAATTTTTGTTATGATTATATAATATGATCCTCAATAAAAATAGGAGGGACTTCATAAGATGAAAATTCTTTGGGATAAACCTATAGATGTAAGTCTTTTAATTCGTGAAGATATGCTCTTTTGGCCTAACGATCCAAAGTTTCAAAGAGAATGGGTGGCAAGGATATCTGAAGGTAAGAATGCGAATCTTTCCAAATTAATTTTAGGATCTCATACAGGTACTCATATAGATGCACCCTATCATTTTCTCGATAATGGGAAAACTCTTGAAAAAATTGATATATTTAGATTCTATGGTTTTGCTAAGGTTTTTGAGATCAAAAATTCCATTAAGATTCTTTTACAAGATATAGAATCTTTTCCTATCGAAGAGGGGGACATTGTTCTTTTTAAGACTAAGAATTCTTTGCTCTTAAGAGAAAATATGTTTCATGAGGATTACGTAGGTTTATCCTTAGAGGCTGCAAAATATTTGGTAGATAAAAAGGTCAAAACTGTTGGAATAGATTATCTCTCCATAGGTCCAAGAGGAGATGAAGGAAGAGAGGTACATAGAACGCTCTTAAGGGAAGAAATAGGTATTATTGAGGGTTTAGATCTTTTAGAAGTGGAAGAGGGAAGATATTTTATGATAGCGCTTCCTTTAAAAGTAAAAGGGGGAGAAGGTTCTCCTGTAAGGGCGATTCTATTTCCTATAGAAGGATAGGTTGGTACTTATGAAAGTGGCGGTTGTTCATGATTGGATTGTTAATATTGGTGGAGCAGAAAAAGTTCTAAAGGCAATTTTAGAGGTTTTTCCTGATGCCGATGTTTATACTCTTGTATATTTGAAGAATACAGTTAAAAAGTTAGGAATAGAAGGCAAAGTTTATTCATCATTCATTAATGGACTTCCTTTAGCAAAAAGAAAAATACTCATATTATTTACCTTTGATGCCTCTTGCTGTAGAGCAATTTGATTTATCCAAATATGATCTTGTTATATCCAGCAGTCATTGTGTGGCAAAGGGAGTATTGACTAAATCTTACCAGACTCATGTGTGTTATTGCCATACACCTATGAGATATATTTGGGATCTTTATTTTTCATATTTAAAGGATCAGAAATTAGAAAAAGGTATTAAAAATATTTTTGTTCGATTAGTATTCCATTATTTAAGAATGTGGGATGTTTTAAGCGCTAATAGGGTAGACTATTTTATCGCAAATTCTCAAAATGTGGCAGATAGAATAAAAAAGATATACCGGAGAGACTCTGTAGTCATATACCCTCCAGTAGATGTTGAGCTTTTTAGTCCTTCGGATAAGAAAGAAGATTATTTTATTGTGCTTTCACGTCTTGTTCCCTACAAGAAGGTAGATTTAGTAGTAGAGGTTTTTAATGATTTAAAGCTTCCTCTTTTGGTGATTGGAGATGGGGAGGATATGCAAAAGATTAAGAAGATGGCAAGAGAAAATATAAAGATTTTGGGATGGCAGGAGGATAGTGTGGTAAGAGAATATCTATCTAAGGCTCAGGCTTTAATTTTTGCTTCTGAGGAGGATTTTGGTATTGTGCCTGTAGAGGCACAGGCTTCTGGTACTCCTGTTATAGCTTATAAAAGGGGTGGTGCCAAGGAAACAGTAATTGAAGGAGAGACTGGCATATTTTTTGAAGAACAGAATGTGGAAAGTTTGAAAGAGGCTGTTTTGAGATTTTTAAGAGAGAAAGATAGCTTCAAAAAAGAGAAACTTATTGAGAATGCTAAAAGATTCTCTAAGGAACGTTTTAAGAGCGAGTTTAAATCCTATATAGAAGGGATAATAAAGTGAGAAAATTTATGATAAAATAACTAATGCTATGAGAGGGAAATTAACAATTCAAAAAAGAAGTTTTATAATATTTTTTCTTGTTTTAATACTGTTTTTTAATCCTATATTTGGATGGTCTACTAAAACTCATCAAAAAATTGCCAAAGAAGCCTTATATTCTTTACCAAAGGAATATCAAAGAAAGCTTTCTCCTTACTTAGATGAACTTCTAGAGGGCAGTGTTGCTCCAGATAGGATATATAAGGATTTCAATAATCACGTATTTCATGTGCATGGGGATAAGGGTAAGGGCCCAGAAAAAGTGAGGGAGAAATATTTAGAGATAATTAGTTTGGTTCAGGAAGGAAAGCCTTGGAGACTCATTGCTTTTCAATTGGGAGTTCTTTCTCATTATATTGCTGATTTGAATAATCCACTCCACACTGATTCCAGTAAGAGAGAGGATGAGTTTCATAGTAAGTATGAAAAGGATGCTGATGTTATAAATCCTAAGATTAAATCAGAATTGATTTACATTAAATATCCTGCAAGTTATATTCTAGACTCTATATTTAATGCAAATCGCTTTTATAAGGATATAGAGAAGGCTTATTTAAGTGGAGATAAATTTAGAGACGTATCAAAAATAACTCAAGAACAGATAGACAAGGCAGCTTTAGATACTGCTTCATATTTTTATAGTGCCCTCACAAGAGGTAGCAGAGGTACAAGTTTGATGGATTTGATTTGTGATTTAATTGACCACTTTCTCTATCTTGTAAAGGTTAGTCTTAGAATTTAAGATTAGGAGGAAACCTCTATGAGAATTGCCATAATTGGTGGGACGGGAGTTTACGATCCTAAATTTTTAGAAAATCCTGAAGAAATAAAAGTTTCAACTCCTTACGGAGAAGTAAAGCTTTTGAAAGGAATATATCAAGGAGAAGAAGTTGGCTTCTTGGCGAGACATGGATCAGGTCATACGGTACCACCTCATAGAATAAACTATAAGGCAAATATGTGGGCTTTGAAGAGTCTTGGAGTAGAAAGAATATTATCAACTACCGCAGTGGGAAGTCTAAAACTTAATTTGGCTCCTGGTGATTTGGTAATTCTTGATCAGTTTATTGACTTTACAAAGAGCAGAGATCATACATTTTATAATGGTGATGATGGTAAAGTGGTACATATAGATTTCACAACTCCTTATTGCCCTGAATTGAGAAACGTTTTATATGAAACCTCAAAAGAGCTTGGTATTAGAGTACATCCTTTTGGTACTTATGTATGTACCGAAGGTCCTCGTTTTGAAACACCTGCAGAGATCAAAATGTATTCTTTTTTTGGTGACGTAGTGGGTATGACTAACGTGCCTGAGGTAGTTCTTGCAAGAGAGCTTGAAATGTGTTATGCCTCTGTCTCCCTTGTAACTAATTATGCTGCTGGTATATCGCAAACAACTTTGACTCATAGCGAAGTACTAGAAGTTATGGCACAAAATATTGAAAAGGTAAGAAAGCTGTTTGCTATGGTTATTCCTAGGATTCCTAAAGAGCGAAGATGTATATGTAAAGATGCATTAAAAGAATATAGAGAGAAGGGAGTATTATGAGACCAATTGAGTGGAAAAATAATATTTTATATATCTTAGATCAAACAAAACTTCCTTGGAAGGAAGACTACGTTCTCTGTTTTAAGTATCAACAGGTTATAGATGCAATTAAAAAGATGAAGGTTAGAGGTGCTCCAATAATTGGAGTTGCGGCAGCTTATGGTATTGCATTGGCTGCTATAAAATACACTGGTTCGAATTTAGCAGATTATGTTCATGAAGTAATGGGAGAATTTGCAGTATCAAGACCTACAGCAGTAAATCTTTTCTTTGCTATTGAGAGAATGGCAAATGTGGTTAATACTAATAGAAATTTGTCTCCTTCTGAGTTGAAAATCTTACTTTTAGAAGAGGCTAAAAAGATAGAGGAAGAAGAAAGAGAAAAATCCATAGCAATCTCAAATTTTGGGATTGAGATATTACCAGACAATGCAAAAGTTCTTACTCATTGTAATACGGGAAGTCTTGCAACGATTGGACCTGGTACAGCTCTTGGAGTTATTAAAGAAGGGTGGAGAAAGGGTAAGATATCTCATGTATATTTCACTGAGACAAGACCTCTTCTTCAAGGTGCAAGACTTACAGGTTGGGAGCTTGCTAAAGAAAATATTCCTGCGACAATGGTAACTGATAATATGGTAGGTTATGTTTTATCTAAAAAGCTTGTGGATTTGGTAATTGTAGGAGCTGATAGAATTACCTTAAGGGGAGATGTGGCGAATAAAATAGGGACCTACTCTATTGCTATTCTTGCTCACTATCATAATATTCCATTCTACGTTGCTGCACCGGTTTCTAGTTTTGATTTCAATCTTGAGGAAGGGATGGAAATCCCCATTGAAGAAAGAGATTCAGAAGAAGTTTTGTCTTTTGCAAATAAGAAAATAACTGCTGAAGGCATTTTAGCCTTAAATCCTGCCTTTGATGTTACACCAGCCGAATTAATTTCAGGTATTATTACTGATAAAGGTATAATTTATCCTCCACTAAAAGAGAATATTAAAAAATTGAAGGAGGAACTTAGATTATGAGAATTTTGATTGAGGATGTTAATATCCTGATAGATGATAAAATTGTTGAAAATAAAAATATTCTCATCGAAAATGACATTATAAAACAGATTTCAGATAGCAAAAGTTTTGGAAGAATAGATTACATTATTGATGGAAAGAATAAAATAGCTTTACCTGGACTTGTTAATACTCATACTCATCTTGCTATGACCCTTTTTAGAGGATTTGCGGATGATCTTCCCCTTAAAGAATGGCTTGAGGAGAAGATTTGGCCTCAAGAAGCAAAGCTCACTGCTGATGATGTGTACTGGGGTAGTCTTTTAGGTATATGTGAAATGATTAGGGGAGGGACTGTTGCTTTTGCAGATATGTATTTCTTTATGGATGAGGTGGCAAAAGCTGTAGCTGAAAGTGGAATAAAGGCCTCTTTGTCTGTTGGTATGATAGGTATGGCAGGCGATGAAAATGAAACATTGAATAGAGGGGTAAGTTTTGCTAAAAATTGGCATAATGCTGAAGATGGTAGGATTAGAGTAATGCTTGGACCGCACGCTCCTTATACTTGTCCTCCTTCTTTCTTGGAAAAAGTTATAGATAAAGCTATTGAGATGAGTTTAGGTATTCATACTCATCTTTCGGAGACTTATCTTGAGGTAGAAAATATAAAAAACATGTATGGATTAACTCCTATAAGACTTATGGATAGGGTTGGACTTTTTAATGTTCCTGTCCTTGCAGCTCATTGTGTTTTTGTGGATGATGAGGAAATAGAAATACTTTCTGAGAAAGGAGTAGGAGTGGCTCATAATCCTCAAAGTAATCTGAAGCTTGCATCAGGGGTTGCTCCTGTAAAAAAAATGTTGGAAAAAGGAGTAAAAGTAGGTCTTGGAACTGATGGGCCTGCTAGTAATAATAATTTAGATATGTGGGAAGAAATCAGATTAGTTGCTACGTTGCATAAAGGAGTAGAGAGAGATCCTATTTGTGTTCCTGCAAGGGATGCTTTAATTATGGCCACCAAAAATGGTATGGAGATTTTGGGGTTTGAGAATTCTGGGATTATTAAGGAAGGATATAAGGCGGATTTAATCCTTGTAGATGTTAATAAACCCCATTTTTATCCCAGGCATAATCTTGTTTCTCATTTAGTTTATTCTGCTTCTTCTTCGGATGTGGATACTGTAATAGTAGATGGTAGAATTTTGATGGAGAAAAGAGAATTAAAAACTCTCGATGAAGAGAAGATTATGTATGAGGCAGAAAAGAGAGCTTTTGAATTAATAAAAAAAAGTTAGGAGGATAGAGCTATGTCAGCTCCTTGGGTTTATATTGAGGATATACCAAAGATTCAAGAGGGAGAAATTGAGGTAAGAGGTTGGCTTTTCAACAAAAGATCTAGTGGCAAAATTGTTTTTCTTATAATAAGAGATGGTACAGGTTATATTCAAGGTGTGGCTACTTTAGACAATTTTACTCAGGACCAGTTAGAGAGTTTAGAAAAAATACCTATTGAATCTTCCTTGATTGTGGTTGGAGATTTGAAGAAAGAGCCTAGAGCTCCTGGTGGATATGAATTATTGCTTAAGAGTGTTAATGTGGTTTCTTATTCCGAGGAGTATCCTATTCAAAAAAAGGATCATTCTATAGATTTTCTTCTTGAAAGAAGACATCTTTGGATTAGGTCTCGTAAGCAGAATGCTATTTTAAGAATAAGGAGCGAAGTAGTTAAAGCTATTAGAGATTTTTTAGATGAAAAAGGATTTGTTTTAATAGATGCTCCCATACTTACTCCCTCTGCTTGTGAGGGTACTACTACTTTGTTTGAACTTGACTATTTTGATCTTGGTAAGGCATATCTTTCTCAAAGTGGGCAGTTATATATGGAAGCAGCTTGTATGGCCTTTGGAAAAGTATACTGCTTTGGGCCTGCTTTCAGGGCTGAGAAATCAAAGACAAGAAGACATTTGACTGAGTTTTGGATGGTAGAACCTGAAATGGCTTTTTGGGATTGGCAAGATAATATGAGACTTCAAGAAGAATTGGTAAGTTATATAGTGCAAAGAGTTTTAGAAAAAAGAAAAAGAGAACTAGAGATTTTAGAGAGGGATACGAAACCTCTTGAAAAAGTTGTCCCTCCTTTCCCAAGAATAACCTATAGAGAAGCTATAGAAATTCTTAAGCGGAATGGACAAAATGTAGAGTATGGGGATGATTTTGGAGGTGATGAAGAAACCATAATATCAAGCCAATTTGATAGGCCTGTATTTATTCATCATTATCCTGCTAAGATAAAGCCCTTTTATATGCAACCAGATCCAGAGAATCCTGAGGAAGTTTTGAATAACGACTTATTAGCTCCTGAGGGTTATGGAGAAATAATTGGAGGTAGTCAGAGAATTCATGACTTAAAACTTTTGGAGAAAAAATTGGAAGAATATAACTTGCCCAAAGAAGCTTTTGAATGGTATTTAGATTTAAGGAGATACGGTAGTGTTCCTCATTCAGGATTTGGTCTTGGAATTGAGAGAACTGTAGCTTGGATATGTGGGTTAAAACATGTAAGAGAAGCAATTCCTTTCCCACGAATGATATACAGAATCTATCCTTAAAGGTTTAAGAGAGTTTATTTAAGTTGACATTATTAAACATTATAGTTATACTTGAATTACTAAGAACAGGGATGTTCTCAAGGAGAGCATCCCTGTTTTTTATTAAATACATACTTTAGGGAGGTGAAGGGATGAAGCATTTTGTTAAAATTTTGATCATAGCTCTGGTAATCTTTTCTCTTTTTGTTCTTCCACTACAAGCTGCAGGTACAATTAAAATCGGAGGAATATTCCCAATTACAGGACCAGTTGCAACTTTTGGTATTTCCTGTGCTAATGGAGCTAAGATGGCTGTAGAGGAGGCAAACGCTAAAGGAGGAGTATTAGGAAGCAAGATAGAACTTATTATTGAAGACGATCAGTATAAGCTTGAGGAAGCAGCAAACGCAGCAAAGAAGTTAATAGAGAGAGATAAAGTTGTGGCTATTGTTGGTGGTGTCACAAGTTCTGAGGCTCTCACTATTGGTCCAATAGCTCAAAGTTCTAAGGTTGTGCTTGTAACAGGTACTGCTACAAATCCTAAGGTTACTCAGGTGGGAGATTTTATTTTCAGAGTCTGCTTCTTAGATGATTTCCAAGGTGAAGTAATGGCTAATTTTGCTTATAAAAACTTAAAGGCAAAAACAGCAGCAGTACTTACTGCTGTAACTAGTGACTATAGTAAAGGACTTGCTGATGCTTTTAAGAAAAAATTTGCTGCTCTTGGTGGAAAGATTGTAGCAGATGAATCTTATTCTGAAGGAGATACTGATTTTAGGGCTCAGCTTACCAAGATTAAAGCTTTGAAACCTGATTTTGTTTTTGTGCCGGGATATTATTCTGATGTAGCTCCTATTTTGAACCAGGCAAGAGAGCTCGGTATTACAGTACCCTTTGGTGGTGGTGATGGTTGGGATTCTCCAGAGCTCTTAAAACAAGCAGCAAAAGCAGCTGAAGGATGTTTCTATTCTAACCATTTCACTCCTGATGCAAAAGATCTTTTAGTTCAAACTTTTGTGAAGAATTACACCAAAAAGTACGGAATGGCTCCAGATGCTCTTGCAGCGCTGAAGTATGATGCTATGAAGTTCTTATTGGAAGGTATCAAGAAGGCAGGAAGTGCTGATCCTGTAAAGATTAAGGAAGCTTTAGCCTCTATGAAGACTTTCAGAGGCGTAACTGGAAGTATGACCTTTGATGCTAATAGGAATCCTATTAAGAGTGCATTTATACTCCAGATTAAGGATGGAAAGGTAGTTTACTACACTACTGTGAAACCTTAGTATATATTTTCTCCAGGGGGGGATGGAAATATCCCCCCTCTTTTTGTATAATTTTTGGATGTAAGAAGGGCTGGATATATTATGCTTGAGAACATATTACAACAAATTATAAATGGTATATCTTTGGGTAGTATATATGCTCTAATAGCCTTAGGTTACACTATGGTATATGGAATACTAAGGCTGATAAATTTTGCTCATGGAGATATCTATATGCTTGGGGCTTTTATTGGGTTCTTTGCTCTTGGGAGCTGGAATATGCCTTTTGCTATTGGTTTGATTATTGCTATGTTGTTAACTGCAATCATTGGTATTTTAGTAGAAAAATTAGCTTATAAACCTTTAAGAAATGCACCAAGAATTTCTCTTTTGATAACTGCAATAGGAGTATCTTTTCTGCTCGAAAACATTATGGTTCTTTTAGTAGGAGCAACACCAAGGGCTTTTCCTCAGAAAATTTCCACAGAGGTTTATCTTATAGGCAATATTATCGTTACAAATAAGCAGATCATTATTCTTTCTGTCTCTATTTTTCTTATGCTATTTTTACAGTTTGTTGTTAACAAGACTAAAATTGGTAGAGCTATGAGGGCTGTTTCTCAAGATAAGGAAATGGCGCAAATGCTTGGTGTAAACATAGATAATGTGATAAGTTTTACCTTTGCTTTAGGTTCTGCTCTTGCTGCTGCAGGTGGGGTTTTGGTAGGAATGTATTTTAATAAGATTGAACCCTATATGGGGGTTATGCCAGGATTAAAGGCTTTTGTGTCTGCGGTTTTAGGTGGTATTGGAATTATTCCAGGGGCTATGCTTGGAGGATTTATAATGGGAATTGCTGAGGTTTTGGTGTCAGCTTTTATATCTTCTACCATAAGAGATGCAATTGCTTTTATAATATTGATTGTTATACTTTTAGTTAAGCCTACAGGAATATTAGGAAAGTATATGAGGGAAAAAGTATAATGAGAAAGAATGTTTTTATCATAATTGTACTTATATTATTGCTCATCCTTGCTAAGTTTAGTCAAGGACTTAACCCTTATTTTTATCAAGTACTCATTTTTTGGGGAATTAATTCTATACTCGCTATGAGCCTGAACCTTATTAATGGTTTTACAGGACAGTTCTCCATAGGACATGCAGGTTTTATGGCAGCAGGTGGATATTTATCGGCTGCCTTAACGGTTTATCATGGGGATAAGATTATAAAACTTCTGAGTTTTATGCCAGAAAGTATTAGTAAAAATATAGTTTTCTTTATTTTTCTTATTATCGGGGGGCTTTTTTCGGCATTATTAGGAGTAGTAATTGGAATTCCTACTTTAAGATTAAAAGGAGATTATCTTGCTATTGCGACTTTAGGGTTTGGAGAGATAATAAGGGTAATAATCTATAACATGGATGTGGTGGGAGGAGCAAGAGGATTTCCAGGTATTCCTCAGCTTACTAATAGTGTTTGGGTGATGTTTTGGGCTTTTATTTGCTTTATTACTCTATATAGGATTATAAACTCCTCTCATGGTCGTGCCATAATCTCTATTAGAGAGGATGAAACTGCATCTGAGGCGATGGGGGTAAATACAACATATTATAAGGTTCTTGCCTTTTCTATAGGTGCATTTTTTGCTGGCATAGCAGGAGGACTTTTTGGACATTATTTAATGCTTCTTCACCCTGCGAGCTTTACCTTTATGAGGTCAGTAGAGGTTTTACTCATGATAGTTCTTGGAGGCCTTGGGAGTTTAACAGGCTCTATTATAGGGGCCTTTGTTTTGACCGTTCTTCCCGAAGCTCTAAGAGGTTTTTCTGGACTAAGACTGGTTATCTATTCCTTGACTTTGATCATCTTGATGCTTATTAGACCAATGGGTCTTATGGGAAATAGAGAAATATCTTTTAGGAGTATTATGAGTATTGTAAAAAAACTGAATAGAAGGACAGGGAATATAAAATGAAGGTTCTTGAGGTAAAAAATCTTTCTTGTGCCTTTGGTGGATTAATGGCAGTATCAGATTTATCTTTTGATCTTTATAAAAATGAGATATTAGGAATAATAGGCCCAAATGGTGCGGGAAAGACCACAGTTTTTAACTTGATAACTGGTTTTTATCTTCCCCTAAAAGGAGAGATAATATTTAACGGCAAAAATATAGTTGGCTTGAAACCTTATCAGATTACCAGATTAGGTATTGCAAGAACTTTCCAAAATCCAAGATTGTTTAAGAAACTCTCTGTGATAGAGAATGTAATGATAGCTATGCATAAAGTGTATAATGCTCATCTTTCCGATGCTCTCTTTCAAAATAAAAGGTATTATAAAGAAGAAAGTCTTCAGAGAGAGAAAGCAGAGGAAATTCTTGACTTTTTTGGACTATATAGGAGAAAGGATGACTTTGCAGAAAATCTGCCCTATGGCGAGCAGAGAAAACTGGAAATTGCAAGGGCATTAGCGACAAATCCATCTCTTTTACTTCTCGATGAGCCTGCTGCAGGGATGAATTTAAATGAGTCTTTAGAGTTGGTAGATTTGATAGCAACTATTAGAGATAAATTTGGAGTGACTATTTTGTTGATAGAACATCATATGGAAGTGGTTATGAATATATGTAAAAGGATTATTGTTTTAGACTTTGGTATGAAGATAGCAGAGGGAGATCCTGAAAAAGTAAGAAATGATCCTCGTGTAATTGAGGCTTATTTAGGTAAGGAGGTAAAAAGTGTTATCCATTAGAGATCTTCATGTTTATTATGGTGGGATAAAAGCTCTCCAGGGAATAGATATCGATGTAAAAGAGGGAGAAGTTGTAGCTCTTATAGGAGCAAATGGTGCAGGAAAAACTACAACCTTGAGATCTATATTTCGCCTTACCCCCATTGTAAAGGGAGATATTTTCTTTTATGAGATAAATTTAACTAAGATTCCAACTCATAGGATAGCATCTCTTGGAATAGCTCATGTACCTGAAGGAAGAAGGGTTTTTCCTGATATGACCGTTAAGGAAAATTTGGAAATGGGTGCTTTTTTGGTAAAGGATAAAACTACGATAAAAAATAATTTTGACTTTGTATATTCCTTATTTCCAAGGCTTAAAGAAAGAGAAAAACAACTTGCTGGGACATTGAGTGGTGGCGAGCAACAGATGCTTGCTATAGGAAGGGCATTAATGTCTAATGCAAGGCTTCTACTTTTAGATGAGCCTTCGATGGGACTTGCTCCTCTTCTTGTTCAGGAAATCTTTTCGGTTTTAAGGAAAATAAATGAGGAAAAAAGAACGTTACTTTTAGTTGAGCAAAATGCTAATATGGCTTTTTCAATAGCTCATAGGGTTTATGTTATGGAAACTGGTAGAATAGTGCTTTCTGGTACTACGCAAGAAGTTGCTAGTAATGATGCTATTAAGAAGGCTTATTTAGGAGGTTGATTTAAAATGCTTGTTAGAATGAGAATGACGAAAAACCCTATAAGTGTTTCTCCAGATACCTCCATATTGGAAGCTTGGAAAATTATGCAAAATTCTCAGATAAGAAGATTACTTGTTATGGATAAAGGAAAGCTTGTAGGCATTGTGACAGAAAGAGATTTAAGGTCGGTTTCTCCATCTCAAGCTACGTCTTTAAGTATTTTTGAGATAAATTACCTTTTAGAAAAATTGAAAGTAAAAGATGCTATGACTCCTAATCCCATCACTGTAGATGCTGATGCTCCTATTGAAGAGGCAGCTTTAATAATGAGAGATAACAAGATAAGTGCTTTACCTGTTATTGAAAATGGGGAAGTGGTTGGAATAATAACTGAAAGCGATGTTTTCAGGGCTTTTATTGAAATGTTAGGTGATGGGAAGAAGGGATTAAGATACACTTTAAGAATAAAAAATACTCCTGGAGAGATTGCCCATATTGTGGATCTTATAGCAAAGGAAAACATAAATATAATGAGTATGGCAACTTTTCCTGCAGAAGATACGGAAGAGTATGGCTATTTGGTGCTTCGTTTAGAAACAGAGAATCTTACTTTTGTAAATGAGATATTCAGAAAAAATAATATACCAGTAGTACATATACGCAAAATTTAATAAATTTTTAAACCTTATCTATAAATATTGTGGAAAAAAACTCACTATAGTATAATTACGTGGAGAATTTTCTAAGGTAGAAAAGGAGGTAGCTATGAAGGTACTTGTTTTGAACTGTGGAAGTTCATCGGTTAAATATCAAGTTTTTGATATGAAAGATGAAAAAGTGTTAGCAAAGGGGCTTGCAGAAAGAATAGGGCTTGATGGGTCAAGGATAGTTTATCAAAGGGGAGCAGAATCTAAAAAAGTTTTTGAAATTCCTTTACCTACTCATAAAAAGGCGATAGAAGAGATTTTTAGATTACTAGTGGATAAGAATGATGGAATCTTAAGTTCTTTAAATGAAATTGATGCGGTAGGACATAGGGTAGTACATGGTGGAGATAAATTCGTAGAGTCAGTTCTTGTGAATGATGAAGTATATAATACTTTTAAAGGAATACTTGATCTTGCACCATTACATAATCCCTATCATCTTCAAGGAGTTGATGCTTGCTTGGAGTTAATGCCAGGAGTCCCACAGGTTTTAGTATTTGATACGTCTTTTCATCAAACTATGCCTGAAGAAGCCTATATTTATGCTCTTCCTTATGAATGGTATGAGAAGTATAAGATAAGAAGGTATGGTTTTCATGGCACCTCTCATTATTATGTTTCAAGAAGGGTGGCAGAATTAATAGGAAAACCTGTAGAAGAATTAAAAATCATTTCTTGCCACTTAGGAAATGGTGCAAGTATAACTGCAATAAAAAATGGAAAATCCATTGATACTAGTATGGGATATACACCTTTAGAAGGACTTGTAATGGGAACAAGATGTGGAGATATTGATCCTGCCATACCAATTTTATTAATGGAGAAAGAGAATTTAAGTCCAAAGCAGATAGATGAAATCCTTAATAAAAAAAGTGGTATTCTTGGAATATCTGGAGTAAGTAGTGATTTTAGAGATGTGGGGGAGGCTGCAGAGAAAGGGAATAAAAGGGCAGAGCTAGCCTTAAAAGTTTTTGCTTATAGAGTTAAAAAATACATTGGAGCTTACTATGCAATCCTTGGAGGCCTTGATGTTCTCGTATTTACTGCTGGAGTTGGAGAGAGGGGTCCATTAGAAAGAAGCCTTATATGTAGCGGGTTGGAGCATCTTGGTATTAAGCTTGATCCTGAGAAAAATAAGGTTAGAGGTGAAGAGTTAAAAATTAGTACTCCTGACTCTAAAGTAGAAGTATGGGTTATACCTACAAATGAGGAGTTAATGATTGCAAGAGAAACAATAAGAGTTGTGAGCAAAAAATAATTAAGAAGGTGATATATTGGAAATCTATCTTGCAGATTTGCATTCAGAAGTAGGAAAGGTTTTTAGTTTTGAAGAGGAGTTTATTCCTAACTATAGGGATATCTCTTTTATAGACCCTGTCCACATTAAGCTGAAATTAGTAAATTTAGGAAGAGAAGTTTTAGTAAAGGGATCTTTAAAGACAAAGATTAAATTAGTGTGTAGTAGGTGTTTGAAAGAATTTCCTTATGATCTTGAGGCAAAAATTCAAGAAATATACTTATGGGATGTTCCTATTCAAAAAAATATAAGTCCTGGAGAGATTATTGAACTTAAAGACGAAGATTTTAAGTTTGTCCTTGAGAAAGAAAGTTTATTTTTGGATCCTTTAGTGGAGGACGTTATAAGGTTAAATCTTCCTGTAAAACCTCTCTGCCGTCCCGATTGCAAAGGATTATGTCCTGTTTGTGGTCAAGATTTAAATATGGGGGAATGTGAGTGCTCAAAGAAAAGACTATATGATCCCAGATGGGAACCATTAATGAAGTTTATAGACAAAAAGGAGGGAAATAAGTAATGGGACTTCCGAAGAAAAAACTCTCGACTACAAGAAGAGATAGAAGATGGGTAAGGTATAAACTTGAAGGAATAGCTCTTGTTGAGTGTCCTCATTGTCATAAAAAAATAAGACCTCATAGGGTATGTCCCTTCTGTGGGTACTATGAGGGTAGAGAAGTTATAGCTGTAAAGACTGAGGAAAAAGAATAATAAAAGAAGTTTAAGGAGTCTAAAATGGGTGTAGGAATAGTTGGAATTGGGACGGCAGTTCCCCCTCGAATTTTAACTAATTTTGACCTTGAGAAAATGGTTGACACATCTGACGAATGGATTACCACAAGAACTGGAATTAAAGAAAGACGTATAGCAGATAAAGATACAAACCCGTCAGACTTAGGAGCAGAGGCTGCTTTAAAAGCGATAGAAATGGCAAAAATATCTCCAGAAGATATAGATTTAATCATTGTTACTTCCGCTTCTCTTGAGATGGTTTTTCCTTCTATGGCTGCAATAATTCAAAATAAAATAGGAGCAAAGAATGCTGGTGGATTTGACTTATTAAGTGCATGTACAGGATTTGTTTCTTCCCTGATAACTGGAGCTCAGTTTATAAGAACGGGAGATGTTAAGACTGTATTAGTAATAGGAACCGAAGTTCTTTCCCGATTTATTGATTGGGAGGATAGGAATACTTGTGTCCTTTTTGGAGATGGTGCGGGAGCTGTAGTCTTGAGAGAGGTTGGAGATAATTATGGATTACTTTCTTGGAGTCTACATTTGGATGGTTCTGGCGCTGATCTTTTAGCTATTCCTGGAGGTTGTGCTAGGAAACCTTGTTCTGAGGAGGTTTTAAAAAATAAGCTTCATTATATAAAGATGAATGGTAGGGAAGTATTCAAGTTTTCTGTAAAGGTAATAGGAGAAGTTACGGAAGAGGCGCTTTCAAAGGCAGGTTTGACTTCAAAAGATTTAGATTGGCTTGTGCCTCACCAGGCAAATATAAGAATAATTGAGGCAGGAGCAGAAAGGTTAGGTATACCTCTTGATAAGGTTGCTATCAACTTACAAAAGTATGGTAATACCTCTACAGCCTCAATTCCTCTTGCTTTAGAGGAATTGATAAGAGATAAGAAACTAAAAGATGGAGATATAGTTGCTCTGGTTGGTTTTGGCGCTGGTTTGTCTTGGGGCTCGGCCATAATGAGATGGAAAGAAATCTAATAATTTATTGGGGGTTAGATTTATGAGTGTGTTTGTTTTTCCAGGGCAGGGTTCCCAATATGGTAGGTATGTTTTCTGATTTTTTAAATAGGCAAGAGTTTGCTGTGTATTTTGATATAGTAAGAGAGTTATTGGGTGATGAATTTATTAGAAAAGTACAGGATGGTCCTGAGGATGTACTTAAAGATACAAAGATATCTCAGCCAGCAATTTTTATTGTTAGTGCTATTTTATCGGATTATGTCATGGGAAATGGTATTATACCTAATTATCTTGCTGGTCATAGTTTGGGAGAGTATTCAGCATTTTATGCTGGAAAAGTTTTTGATTTTGGGACTGGATTAAATCTTATAAAAAGAAGAGCTGAAGTTATGAGTGATGTGGCCGAGAAGATAGCAGGTGGTATGTGGGCAGTAATAGGAGGAGAGTTGGCCGAAATAGAAGAGAGTCTTAAAGAACTGCAGAAAGATGGAAAATCTTTATGGGCTGCAAATTACAATGCTCCCTCGCAGCTTGTTCTCTCAGGGGAAAAAGAGGCTTTTGAAGAATGGTATTCGAAGATGAAAGATAGAATAAAAAGGGTAGTTCCCCTTTCCGTAAGTGGGCCTTTTCATTCTCCGTTAATGAAAGAGGCAGAGGAAATCTTTAGTAGTTATCTGCAAAAGATAGATTTTAACGATCCTAAAGTGCTCATAGTAAGTAGTACTTCAGGAGATATAGTCAAAGATAAAGAGGAAGTAAAAGCTATACTTGTAAAGCAGTTTACTTCCTCAGTAAAATGGGTGGATACTATAAATAAACTAATTAGTTTGGGAGAGAAGGTTTTTATAGAAATTGGTCCTGGAAAAGTTCTTCAAGGACTTATAAAAAAGATAGATCCTAATGTGAAAGTTTTTGGTATAGAGAAGGTGACAGATTTTGAAAACATAAGGGGGGAATTATAGTATGTTTAGAGATAAGGTAGCCTTAGTTACAGGGGGTAGTAGAGGTATAGGTAGAGCTATAGTGCTTTCTCTCGCAAAGGAGGGAGCAAAGGTCCTGATAAATTATAAAGGAAACGAAAAAGCAGCTATGGAGACTTTAGAAGAAGTAAAAAAGATAGGGGCGGAAGGAGAAATTTTTAGGGCGGATGTAAGTGTGGAAGAAGAGGTTGAAAAGATGTTTAATTTTATACTTGAAAAATGGGGAAGATTGGATATATTAGTGAACAATGCAGGTATAACTAAAGATAACTTGCTAATAAGAATGAAAAACGAAGAATGGGAACAAGTTATTAATACGAATTTAAAAGGTGTTTTTTACTGTACAAGAGCAGCTGTAAAAATTATGCTTAAACAAAGATATGGGAGAATAATAAATGTCTCATCAGTAATAGGTTTAAGGGGAAATATAGGGCAAGCTAATTATGCAGCAGCAAAGGCAGGGATAATAGGTTTTACAAAGGCCGTAGCAAGAGAGGTGGCTTCAAGAGGAATTACTGTAAATGCTGTTGCTCCAGGATTTATCTTGACCGATATGACAGAGGTTTTGTCAGAAGAAATGAAGAAAAAAGTACTTGAGGAAATACCTATGGGTAGATTTGGAAACCCTGAGGATGTAGCAAATGTAGTAAAATTCCTTGCCTCTGATGAGGCTAGCTATATTACTGGGGTGGTTTTAAGTATTGACGGAGGACTTTCTATTTAGTATTTTTTATAAAGTCAACACTAAGAAGGAGGTGAATGTGTAAATGGATGAGAGCACCATTTTCGAAAAAGTCAAAAAAATAATTGTAGATCAGCTCAGGGTAGATGAGAGTCTTGTTACCATGGACTCAAACATTCAAGAGGATTTAGGGGCTGATTCCTTGGATGCAGTAGAGTTAATTATGGCACTAGAAGAAGAATTTGGTATTGATGTTCAAGATGAAGAGGCAGAGAACTTCAAAACTGTCGGAGACGTAGTAAGGTATATAGAAAAGAAACTTTAATTTTTAGCAAAGGGTACTGGTAGGAGAGTCCAGTACCCTTATTTTTAAAGGGGGTATTTGATTTAATGAGGAGAAGGGTTGTAATCACGGGTCTTGGGGTTATTTCTCCAGTAGGGATTGGAAAAGACATTTTCTGGGAAAATATTAAAAAAGGTAAATCAGGAATTTCTCGTATTTCAAAGTTTTCGGTTGACGATTTTCCAACAAAGATTGCGGGCGAAGTAAAGGACTTTAATCCTGAGGATTTTATAGATAAAAGAGAGGCAAGAAGGCTTGATAGATTTTCACAGTTTGCTATTGCAGCTACAAAACTTGCCCTCGAAGACTCAGGTTGGAATCCTACTGAGGAGGAAAAAGAGAATACAGCTGTCATTGTTACCTCTGGCATAGGAGGTTTTGAAACCTTAGAAAACCAATTTAGGACTTTGTTTGAAAAGGGACCAAATAGGATTAGTCCCTTTTTGATTCCCATGGTTATTATAAATATAGCTTCTGGGAATATCTCAATATTCTTTGGATTTAAAGGACCAAATTATTCTCCTGTTTCTGCTTGTGCTTCTTCTGCTCATGCTATTGGAATCGGTTATAGATTGGTTTCCTCGGGTGAAGCAGATTTTGCTATAGTTGGAGGTAGCGAGGCTTCTATAACCCCTATGGGGATTGCTGGATTTTGTGCTTTACAAGCCTTGTCTACGAGAAATGATGAGACCGGAAAAGGCAAGTAGGCCTTTTGATGCAAAAAGAGACGGTTTTGTGATGGGAGAAGGAGCAGGAATTCTTATTCTTGAGGAACTTAATCATGCATTGGATAGAGGAGCAAGAATATACGCTGAAATTGTAGGGTTTGGCGCATCTGATGATGCATATCATATTACTGCTCCAGATCCTGAAGGAAATGGTGCAGTTTTATCTATGAAAAGGGCAATTAAAGATGCAAATATAAGGCCAGAGGAAATTAATTATATCAATGCTCATGGAACTTCCACTAAGCTGAATGATAAAATTGAAACTCTTGCTATTAAGAAGGTTTTTGGAGAATATGCATACAAAATTCCTGTTAGTTCTACTAAGTCGATGATTGGGCATCTTCTTGGTGCAACAGCATCTGTAGAATCTATAGCTACAGTTCTTTCTATATATGAAGGAATACTTCATCCTACTATAAATTATGAGGAAAAAGATCCAGAATGTGATCTGGACTACGTACCTAATGTGGCACGCAAGTGGGATGTAAAATATGCTTTAAAGAATTCCTTTGGGTTTGGAGGGCAAAACGCTACTTTGATATTCAAAAAATACGAGGATGGAAAAAAAGAGTAACAAACTAAGAAATATAGATCTGGATGAGATATTATCTAAGGTAAAAGAAAAAACGGGAATTTCTTTTGATAACAAGAATCTAATAATAGAGGCTTTAACTCATCCTTCTTTTAAGCATGAAAATCCTCATTTTGAGTATGATAATCAAAGATTAGAGTTTCTTGGTGATGCAGTATTGAATATGATAATCACTGAAATACTATTTCAAAGATATAAAGAGGCTTCAGAAGGTATTTTAACCCAAAAAAGGATCTATATAGTAAAGGAAGAAACTTTGTATAAAAAAGCCAAAAGTCTCAATTTAGGTGATTTGATTTTATTAGGAAAAGGAGAGGAAAAACAGGGTGGTAGGGAGAAGATCTCCATTCTAAGTGATCTTTTTGAGGCTTTTATTGGTGCTCTTTATTTGGATAAAGGATACGAATTTACAAAGAATTTTGTGGAAAGAATCTTTAGAGAAGAAATAGAAAGTGTAGAAATGGAAATTGACTGGAAGAATCTTTTACAAGCCCAACTTATGAAAGAGGGAAAGAAACCCTCATATATTGTTACCCGTGAAGAAGGTCCGGAACATAACAAGATTTTTTATGTGGAGTTATGGATCGATAATAATAAAATAGCAGAAGGCGAAGGTAAAACTAAAAGGGAGGCTGAAATCAAAGCAGCTAAGATAGCTTTGGAGAAGATGAGAAGATGATTTATCTAAAGAGTTTAGAGCTTACCAATTTTAAGTCATTTATTGGGAATAATAAAATTCCTTTTTCTCAAAATTTTACTGTCATCACAGGCCCTAATGGAAGTGGTAAAAGTAATATATTGGATGCTATTCGTTGGGTGCTTGGTGAGCAAAGAGTAAAAACTTTGAGGGCTGAAAAAACTGATGAAGTTATATTTGGTGGAAACAAATTTTATTCCCAAGCTAATTATGCGAAAGTAGAACTTTGTTTGAATATTTTTGGCGAAGATTATTTCATTACTCGCAAAATATATAGGGATGAAGATAGCGAATATTATATAAATGGCAAAATGGTTAGACTGAAAGATATTCAGCTATTTCTTAATAATTTTGGATTAGGTAGGTATGGCTTTGCTTTTTTAGGACAAGGAGAGATTGAAGATCTGATTTTGAAAGAAAATGGAAGAATAAGGGAGTTGATAGAGAATATTGCTGGCATCTCAGGATATCATGAGAAAGTAAAGGAATTGATGTTAAAATTAGAGGTAATTGAGAGTAAGTGGAATGAGCTTGAGGAGAAAAGGAGGGATCTTTTCACAGTTGTTGAAGGATTAAGAAAGGAAGTAAGGATTGCTGAAAGATATGATGTATTGAAAAGTAAGTTGGAAGATGTTAGAACTACATTGGCTTTTATCAGTCTTAAAAAATTAAGAGAAAACATTGATAGATATTTAGAGGAAGAAGAAAAGATCGAAAAGAGAATCTTAGAATTAAATGAGTTGATTAATGTAAACTCGGTAAAGCGTGAAGAACTCAGTGATGAATACAGAAAAATCGAGAAGGATTTATTGAAACTAAGAGAGATTCTAGAGAATATAGATAAAAAGGTTTATGAGGTCACTCTAAAAGAAAATGTTTACCGAGAGAAGGAAAGGCTTATTGGAGATAGTTTAAGAAAGATTGAGAAGGAAAAGATTCTTTTAAAGGAAAAAATTCTTGATCTAGAAACAAAAGAAAAGGAAATTGTCGAACTTCTTAAAAATTTTGATTATGATGATTTTTCAAAAATTGAGGCAGAGCTTAAAGAGAAAGAAAACAGACTCCAAGAACTTATCTTAAATAAGGGAAAACTAGAGGATAAAATAAGAGCTTTTGAACCTATTTTAAAAGAACAGACAAGTATTGAAGACATAAAAACTAAAAGAGAAAGTTTGGAAGGTTTTATTACAAAATATAGAAGGAAAATTGAAATTTTACAGAAAGTAAAAGAAGAAATCGAAGTTAAACTTACAGAAGAAAACAGAATTTTAAGAAGAAAAAAAGATGTTTATGAGAATAACAAATTGGAAATACTGAAACTTAACAATATTCTTGCAGAATTAAAGGAGGCTACTTTTGAAAATCTTCCTCGTGGGGTTAGAGAATTATTATTACATAAAAAAGATAGAGTTCATGATATTGTTAAAAATATTATCAATGTGCCAAAGGAATATCTTGTTGCTATATATAATCTTTTAGGTAATACCATATATGACATTGTTGTGGATAATGAGGATGTTGCAAAGGAACTTATAGGTTATTTAAAAGATAAAAAACTTGGATGGGCTACTTTTAGACCTCTTACATTATGTAGAGATGAAAGAATAAAGGAAATATCTAAAGATATTTTGGAGAATGCTGTAAGAGCAATAGATGTGGTAAGTTATGATCTGAAATATGATAAGTTAGTCAAAAACGTACTAGGTAATGTTCTAATTTTCACAGATTTCCAAACAGCCTCAATGCACAAAAATTTGCTATGGGACGGCTGGAGGATTGTGACCCTTCAAGGAGAGGTTTTTCATCCTTCGGGTACTATAAGTGGGGGTGTAAGGTTTGGTGTTGAGGCAACGCTTAACATCGAGAGAGCAATATTTGAAACTGAGGAAAAAATAAAGGATTATAGTGAGGCAAATGTGTTTCTAAAAAGAGATATAGAAGATTTAGAGAATAGTATTAATAAAAATAGAAAGTTGAGACAAAAATTAGAGAATTTGATTACAAAAATAGAGTCTAAAATAAATGAAAAGGAAAAAGAGATAAGAGAGATTGAAAGTAAGCTTAGATTGTATGAAGATTACTTGAAAGAGGGAAAGAACATTTTAGAAGAATTTGAAAGATTGTCAAATGAAGTTGAAAGAACAAAGTTAGAATTTGAGAATCTTAGAAAGAGTTATGATGATAAAAGATTTAAGAAGATTGAGACAGAGAAGGATTTAGTTGTAGTTAAAAAAGATTTAAAAGAACTAAATGGGCGCCTATTTAATTTAGAGGAAGAGGAAAAAAGATTTAAGGAAGAGTTGAAGCTTTTGGAAAAGGCTTTAGAAGATTTTAAAGTTGAATATGAGAATATAAGAAGGGAAAAAGAAATTTTTATGGATGAAAATAAAAAGGTTCTTGAAGAAGGAGAAAGAATTAAAAATGAGATAAAAAAGCTTGAGAGAGAATGGCAAAAATTGAGAGAGGAATTTGTAGTACTGGAAGAAAGAAAAAAAGATATTAAAGAAAGAATAAAAGATCTAGAATTTGAATATCAGAGAAATTATCGGGAAGGTTTAGAGATTAAAATGGATCTTCCAGAAGAGGATTTAAAGAGATTAGAAATTGAGATATTACAGGAGATGGAATCATTAGGTCCAATTAATTTTCTTGCTAAAGCTAAGTTGGAAGAGGAGGAAGCCAAATATAATTCTCTTGTTTTCCAGATAGAAGATATTGAAGGGTCTATTAATTCCTTAAAAAAGATTATAAAAGATACAAGGGAAGAGGCAGAAAGAAGATTTTTAAAGGCTTTTGAAGAGTTTAAAATTAAGGCTAAAAATAATTGGAAATTATTCTTCCCTAATGCAGAACTTGATTTGTTAGTTGAAAGCGAAGAAGATATTCTTGATTCAGATATAAGTTTGAGGATTTACTCTCAGAAAAAGAATTGGAGAAATTTATTAATGCTTTCTGGGGGAGAAAAAAGTATAGTAGGAATTGTGCTTCTTTTGTCAGCAGTGGAACTTGCTTCTGTAAATTTCTGTTTTTGGGATGAGATAGATGCAGCTTTAGATAATCAGAATGCTCAAATTTTAGGTAAGAAGATAAAGGAATTGAGTGAGAGAAATCAATTTATTCTAATTAGTCATAATCCGGTATTAATGCAATATGCAGATGTAATATATGGAGTAACCTTGAATGAAAAGGGATCTTCTCAAGTTTTATCTTGGAAAGTAAAAGAGGAGGTATAGAATTGAGTTTTTGGGACAGATTGCCTAAAATAAAAGGATTTGCTGAGAGATTACAAAATATTCTTAAGTTCTCAAGAGTTGACGATAATCTTTTAGATGAACTTGAGATGGAATTTATACAAAGCGATTTAGGGCTTGAGCTTACTAACGAGATCATAAGTGAAATAAGAAAAAGAAAAATAACAAATACCCCGGAATTAAGAGTACTTTTTATTTAATTATCTAAAAGCTATTTTGGAGAACTTAGATTACAGACTTGATCTTCTTGAGGATAGATTAAATGTGGTTGTTTTTATAGGCGTAAATGGTACAGGAAAAACAAGTACTGTGGGTAAATTTGCATATTACCTTAAAGGTTTAGGATATTCTCCTATTATAGCTGCTGCAGATACTTTTAGAGCTGCAGCTATTGATCAGGTCAAGATATGGGGAGAGAGAGTAGGAGTTGAGGTGATAGCTCAAAAAAGAAGGAGCAGACCCGGGTGCAGTTGTGTTCAACGCTATTGAGGCTGCAAGAGCGAGAAATAAGAATGTTCTTCTTGTAGATACTGCTGGTAGAATGCATACTAAAAGTAATTTAATTGAGGAGCTCAAAAAAATAAATAGAGTAGTAGAAAGAACTTTAGGATATGGACCTTCAGAAAATCTTATAGTTATAGATGCTACCTTAGGCCAGAATGTAATAAGGCAGGTAGAAACTTTTCATAATGCAGTGAATTTAACCGGAGCTGTTTTAACAAAGCTGGATGGAACTGCAAAGGGAGGAGTAATATTTAATGTGGTGAGAAGATTCAATATACCAGTAAAACTTGTGACTATAGGAGAAGGGGTAGAGGATTTGAAGGTTTTTGACCCTAACGAGTTCATTGAGTCATTTATACCGGAGGTTAAGGTATGATAAGGAAGGCTAAGGTAGAAGATATTCCTGAGATTCATAAATTGATTAATGAGTTTGCAGAAAAAGGTTTGCTTCTTCCCAGATCTTTAAGTGATCTTTATGAAAATATTAGAGATTTTTACATCCTTGTTATTGATGGAAAGGTAGTAGGAACATCAGCTTTGCATATAATATGGGAAGATTTAGGCGAGGTTAGGTCAGTGATTGTTAGGGATGAGTATAGGGGTAAGGGATATGGTAAGAAGCTTGTAGATACATGTTTGAGAGAGGCCAAATTCTTAGGATTAAAACGAGTACTTGCACTGACATATATACCAGAGTATTTCAAGAAGCTTGGCTTTGTAGAGATAGACAAAAGGACATTACCTTTTAAGGTTTGGAGCGATTGTGTTAAGTGTCCAAAATTTCCAGATTGTGGAGAAATAGCTCTTCTATATTACTTATGAAGTATTTAGTAGTTCTTATAATTTTTATCTTAGATAGGATTACCAAAGAACTTGCTGAAAGGGGCTACTTCAGTAAGATTAATGTGGATTTTTTTCTAAGTTTTTTTCTTACTCACAATTATGGAATTGCTTTTGGAATTGAGTTTACAAGAAAGATCATCCTATTTTTTAATTTAATAGCTTTAATTGTCCTTATTATCTTATATAAGAGGTATGAATTTTTAGGTTTAGCTTTCATTTTGGGTGGGCTTCTTGGCAATTTATATGATAGAGTTTTTTATGGATATGTGATAGACTTTATTCATCTGAAGAACTTTTTCGTTTTTAATTTGGCAGATCTGTTTATTACTTTAGGAGGGGTTTTGGTGTTTTTTAAACTAATAAAATAAAGAAGGAGGTCGAGAGGAAGGATGTATCCAAAATTACTTACAATTCCACAATTCCAGTTTTTGAAGTATAAAATAGGACCAATTGTTATCTATTCATGGGGAACTTTTGTAGCTCTTGGTTTTCTTATTGGTATTCTTCTTGCTATGAGATGGGCTAAGAAAGAAAATATTGATCCAGATCATGTTCTTAATGTAGCAGTATGGAGCATAATCTCTTCTATAATAGGTGCAAGGGCAGTTTATGTTATTAAATATTGGAATGCTTATAAAACTAATCCAATCACAATTCTTCATTTATGGGACGGCGGATTAATATTTTTTGGTGGCTTTTTCGTAGCACTAATAGTAGTTTTGCTTTATATTAGAAAATACAAGATTGATTATTGGAAGTTCTTAGATATATTAGCTCCTGCCGTTACCATAGGAAGTGCTATTGGTAGAATTGGATGTTTTCTTAATGGGTGTTGTTATGGATATGAAACTCCACTTCTTTGGGGAGTAAAGTTTCCAAATGTCTATGGTTATAGGCATGCTACGGAGCTTTATTATACAGTTGCTTTCCTTATCGTATTTATATATCTTTTGAGGGTTAAAAGTAGGAAGACTTTTGATGGAGAAGTAGCAACTAATTTCTTCATTTACTATTCCTTTGCCTTTTTTATAGTAGAAATCTTTAGAGACAATCCACGTAATTTCCTATATTTAACAGGATCTCAAACAGTTTCTTTACTCCTAATTGCTTTTGGCATCTATGCTTATAGAAGAAGAAAGGCTGGTCGTCCTATAATTCCCGAGCAGTGTCTCTTTTGGAAAGTTATGACCACAAAACTTAAAGTTAGCAAAAAGAGATAAGTTATATGTTTTTAAGGGTTGCTTTTATAAAACTATCTATAAGTTCAGGAAAGTCTATACCAAAGGCTTTTGCGGCTTCTGGATATAGACTTGTCTCGGTCATTCCAGGAATAGTGTTAACTTCTAATACATAGATATGGTTTGTATTTTCCTCTACGATCATATCAACTCTTGATAGATGTCTGCACCCAAGGGCTTGGTGAGCTAAAATACCAAGCCCTTGGGCTTTTTCGTATACTTCTTTGGGAAGTCTCGCAGGAATAATATGATCTGAGAGTCCTGGAGTATATTTAGTTTCATAATCATAAAAGCCTGTTTTAGGTATAATCTCTATAAGGGGTAAACATACAGGATTATTAATATCGTAGATTCCTGCTGTAATCTCTTTTCCCTTTATATATTCCTCGATGATTATATTTTCATCATATTTAAAAGCCAATTCTATACCTTTTAATAGTTCTTCTTCTGTGCTTGCTAATGAAAGCCCAATAGTAGATCCTTGAGTTGCAGGCTTTATGATCCAAGGTTTTTTTAATTTTGATACATTTTTTACAATATTATTTAAATCTTTTGTTTCAAGCTCCTTTTTAGATAATTCTATCCATTTAGGAGTTGGAATATTGTGAAAGGTAAATATTTTTTTTGCCATTGTTTTGTCAAGGGCAAGGGCACTTGCAAGGACTCCAGATCCTACATATGGAATACCAAGAAGCTCGAGTAATCCTTGAATGGTTCCATCTTCTCCATATTTTCCATGGGCAGATATAATGGCTACATTTATATTTGCTTTTTTAATGTTCTCTACTACATTTTCATCAATGGGAATCTCAATGTAATCGTAACCTTTTAACTTTAAAGCATTTACAATGTTTCGAGCTGTTTTAAAAGCAATCTCTTTTTCACTTGATTTTACACCGATAAGAACACCAATTTTCATAAAGTAAAGATTCTCCTTTCTTTTCCTAAGGTCTATTAGAAAAATTTTACACTTAATTTTTGTTTTTATAAAGATGAATCTTGTTATAATAGAAATCAAAAAAGGAGGAAGTTTAATGACCCAAAAAATTGAGGATATTTTTTTGGAGATAAAAGATGAAAAATTGAAGGGAAAAATTAAAGACTTATATGAAATATTTCAGAGGGTAGCCCAAAGGGGTGGACTCTATATTACTGATTTCTTAGATTTGACAGAACAGTATTATTTTCAGAAAATAAGTAGCTATTTTGTTAATGAATTATATACATCGCTTTATGGCGGCGTAGATGGAGCGGAAAGAAAGATGGGATTTATATCAGATAAGATAGAGTTGATTGAGTATATAGACTACAGTAAATATTTAGTGGGATTAAGCATAAGATCTAAGGATAAAATTTCTATTTCATTTTTAAAGGAGATTTTTGAAAAAAATAACTTAATAAATAAATTAGGGGATATTTGGTATTCAGATGGGATAAAATTAGTTTTGGCAAGCGAAATTTTATCTGATGTTGAGAAACTATTTAATGAATATCAAATTGATTTTGAACTTTTAACCCTTGAACAACTTAAAGCTTATTCTAAAATTACAAGAGTTATACGTACTACAGAGAGTTCTAAGAGATTAGACTCTGTTGGTAGTGCTGCATTAGGGATCTCAAGAAGTAAGATGCAAAGCTATATAAAAGCTGGGGTAGTAACAGTTAACGGGAAAAAAGTATACGATGCTCATTATGAATTAGAAGAGGGAGACATAGTAATAGTTCAGGGGCTTGGAAATTTTAAAATCAATAAAATTAATGTTACTCAAAAGGGTAAATTTCACATGGAAATTGAAAGAAGTCTAAGGAGATAGTATGCAGTATTTTGAATTAATATTAAAAACTAAGAAAGACTTAGAAGAACCTATAATTGCCATATTAGAGAGTTTGGGTTCAAAAGGTACGGCTGTAGAAGATAATTTCTTTGATAACTCTGTTCTCTGGGATTATGTAGATGAAGAGTTTGCAAAGAGAGATTATGTGCTTATAAGATCCTATTTTGACAAAGATACGGACATGGAAGAGATAATAAATAGATTGAAGGCAAGAATTAAAGAAAATTTTGGAAGGTTAGGGGATGTAGAAGATGTAGAGTATAGAGTTATTAAAGAAGAAGATTGGGCTAATGAATGGAAAAAGTATGCAAAACCAATATATGTTGGAAGAATTTTAATTTTGCCTTCCTGGGAAAAAGTAGATACTACCGAAGATAAGATTTTAGTTATAATGGATCCGGGAATGGCTTTTGGATCAGGTAGTCATCCTACTACCATTATGTGTATTGAAATGCTTCAGAAATATTTGAAAGAAGGAATGGATGTTTTAGATGTAGGAACTGGTTCTGGAATTCTTTCTATTGTTGCTAAAAAACTTGGTGCAGGTAAGGTTAAAGGTGTTGATATTGACAAAAAAGCCGTAGAGGTTGCAAAAGAGAATGCAAAGAGGAATGATGTGGAAGTAGAGTTTCAAAAGGCTAACCTTACTATTGGCATAGAGGATAAGTATGATATAGTTGTGGCAAATTTAATTGCGGAGATTATTTTAAAACTAAATTCTGAAGTTAAAAAAGTTTTGAAAGAAAGGGGAGTATACATTACCTCTGGTATCATAGGGGAGAAATTAGACATGGTTTTGAAATCTTTAAAGGAAAATAACATAAAAGTTTTGGAGATAAGGGAAAAAGAAGGTTGGTTTACTGTAGTAGGTAAAAATGAAGATTAGAGGGCGTCATTTGTTTTGTCTTTTACATTTTGAAGGTAAAGGATATTCTCAAGATTTTATAGAGAACATGTATAAGATTAAAGAATCCCTTGAGAATAGGGGAAAGTTCTCTTTAGTTTTGTATTGTGATGATATATGCAAAAAGTGTCCTTATATGGAGAATAACAAATGTAGAAAAGATGTCGATAATAAGCTAATGTATAAAGACAATGAGATTGTTTCAAGACTTGGATTAAGTTTAGAGGGAGAACTATATGATTTTGCTTATGTCAAAGCCCTAATTTTTAGAAATTTTAATAGGAAGGATTTTGAGGATTTGTGTAAGGATTGTTCTTGGTTTTCTTTGTGTAGTGAAAGAGGGGTCTTTAGATAGGGGATGGGATTTATGTATAAAAAAGAAAGATCTCATATATACCTATTTTGTTTTGACGATACATATTTTAATCAAAGAAATCTTATGAGAGTTGGAAAAGTAATAGATTTAAGAGGGTTTAAACAGGTAAGGTATCTTTGTTCTTATGAAAGATTGAAAAAGCTTGAGAAATTTTTTAATTTGGTAAGTGGAATTAAGTTCTTAGGTAAAAGTGATTTTCATTACTTTACTTATCTGTTTGTAAAAAGCATTAATATTAAATTTAATCTTGTGGTTATAGATTATCATGTGGATATAAAAAGCACTTTTGATGGGTACATTAGTTGTGGATCATGGTTGAGAGATGTTATGAAAATTTCATCTTTAAATAAAATTTTTTTATTTACTTCCGATAATAATACTGGAGAAAATAATGACAAGTTAGTTGTAATAAGCAAGGATTTTAAAACTTTAAAAAACATGATGGGAGGTTTGCCTATCTATGTGAGTATAGATAAGGATATTCTTGATAAGAAGTGCCTAAATACTAATTGGGAGCAAGGTAATATGGATATTAAAGAATTTTTTAACTTGCTCAATTTTCTCTCCCAATTTGATATGATTGGAGTTGATGTTTGTGGAGAGCCCGATTTTAATTTGGCTGAATATGAAAAAAGTGAGAAATTAAACCTGATGATTTGCAATATATTTTCTAAAAAATGAATACTTCAGAAATTCTGCTTAAGGTGTTAGTATAGGATTTAAGTTATGAGATAAATATTTCTTTGGGTATAATAGACCAAAAGCAATTTCAAAAAATCTTTTAGGGGACAAATAAATGGAAAAAATAAGCGCAAAAGAAAAGAGTATAAGAGAACTTCTTAAGGATAAAAGATATCTTATTGATTACTATCAGAGGGAATATAAATGGCAGACTAAGCAGGTCAAGGAGTTAATTGAGGATTTAGTTGAGTGTTTTCTAGAAGATTACGATCCCGAAGATCCTAGAGAGAAGATAGCAAATTATAGTAAATATTATCTTGGAGCTATTATTATTTGTGAGAAGGATGCTCAGAAATATATTATTGATGGACAGCAACGTCTTACAACTTTAACACTGCTACTTGTTTATCTGAGAAATATATTAAAGGATGAAGACCAGAAAGCTAAGTTGTATAGTCTTGTATTCTCAGATGTTTTTGGCAAAAAGACTTACAATATTGATGTGGAGGAAAGAAAACCTTACCTTGATGAGCTGGTTAAAGGAAATGTTCCTGATATAAACGGTGTTTCCGAGTCTATCGAGAATCTTATTGAAAGCTATAAAGGAATACCTACATTCTTTCCTGACGATTTTGATGATAAAGCATTTCTTTACTTTAGCGATTGGTTGATAGAAAATGTCTATCTTGTAGAGATAACAACTCGCGTAGAGGAGGATGCTTATAAGATATTTGAAACGATGAATGATCGAGGTCTTTCATTGACTCCTATTGAAATGTTGAAAAGCTATCTTTTATCAAGAATTAGCGATACTAATAAAAGAAATGAGGCTGCAAAGGTTTGGAGAGAAAAAATAGAGGCTTTGAGGCGTTTAGGAAAGAATGAAGATAGCGAAGCTTTTAAAGCGTGGATGAGAGGAAAATTTGCAAATAGTATTCGTGAGAAGAAAAAGGATTCTAAACCTCTTGATTTTGATAGAATAGGAACAGAAATGCATCGATGGGTTAAGGAGAATGAAATAAGTATTGGTTTAAAAGATTCTGATGACTTTTATAAATTTATAACTAAGGATGTGAAATTTTATTCAGAAAGGTATAAAGAATTAAAGGAATATTCTCAGAAACTAACAAGGGGGTTAGAGTCTATCTATTATCTCAGTTATTTAGGATTTACTCTCCAGTATCCAGTACTTCTCGCCTCGATTAATATCGAAGATGATGACAAAACCATTAAGAAGAAATATCAAATTGTGGGGGATTTCCTTGACATTGTTTTTGTGCGTAGACTTTGGAATTATAAAGGTATAGATTATAAGAACATGCAATACATATGCTTCAATATAATAAAGGAGATTAGAGATAAATCCTTATATGACTTAGGTGAGATATTATTAAGAAAGTTAGAAGAAGATAAGTTTAACTTTGCTAAGAACAAAAACTTTAAATTAATATCTTTTAGAAGGTTTTATGTGCATTATATTCTAGCAAGGATGACTGATTTTGTTGAGGTAGAATCAGGCCTGAAAAGTCGATTTGAGGAGTATATAGCTAAGGGTCCAAATAGATATGAAATTGAGCATATATGGTCAAAAAATGCCTTTAATGAATTAAAGGGTGAATTTTCAAGCTTATCAGATTTTGAAGAATATAGAAATAAAATTGGAGGACTTTTGATATTGCCTAAGAGTTTCAATGCATCCTATGGTGATCTTCTTTATACGGAAAAGCTAAAACATTATTTTGGTCAAAATTTACTTGCAAAATCTTTGCACGAAGATTGCTATAATCACAATCCTGGATTCCTTAATTTCATTGAAAAGACAGGTCTTCCTTTTAAGCCCTATTCCAAATTTGGGAAAAAAGAACTTGAAGAGAGACAAGAACTTTATTGTCAACTTGCCGATATAATATGGTCACCTAAAAGGATAGAAAAGATTTTGGAAGAGATCTCCTAAAGATAATAATTTTATTAGATGTCTAAAGTTGTTTTAAGGTACTTAAAGAGATGTAAAGACTGAGTTAAATGAATTTTGTAATATTGTGGCGAAGCAAAGAACTGAGGCTATGGAGGAGAAGATTGAGAGATATCCTCAAACATATCTTCTAGTTTTGGATGAGGTTGGAGATTGGCATAAAAATCTCTTTATGATAGGTGGTTGTGTTTTTAATTTATCTTGTTTATGGAAAATTATTTTATATTTAAGAGAAATTAAGAGGAATATATTGGAATTTGAAGATACAGACAAAGAATTTAAATGGAGTAATTTTACTTGTAAAATTAAAGAAATAAAAAAATCAAACTCTCCTACGTTGGAATCTGAATTAAAAAAATATAAAGAATATTTAGAAAAAATTGTTTATTTAGGCGAAAAGGAAATTTTTTCATTCTTTTGTTCTGTTGTAGAACTTCCTTTAGTTACTCTCTGGAGAAAATGGAAAGATCACAAAAACGAAGAAGATAGGAAAAGATGTGAGATATGGGTTAGAGAAAAATCAATTCAAGATATTGTTCAACGGTATTTCAAATGGTTAGAGGAAAAAGACGGGCTAGGACTTATATTAATAGATCGAACTAATAATAGAATTGATGAGCTATATTTTAAAAAAGTAAGAGAATTGATAATTAGTGGAGATAATTTTTACCACAAATTTAATAGAATAATACCACCTTTTTTATCAGATTCGAAATATCTTAATATTTTTGATATAAATGATATATTTCTTGGGGCATTTGGTTATGTTTTACGGAATTTATATGGAGATTCTAAAGGGAAAATTTATCCTATAACATGCATGTTGTATTCAGTTATTCTAAGAAAAATTAATAAAAGTAAAGATGGAAAAATTTGGGGATTTGGCTTATTTGATATTCCTAAAGAATCAAAAATAAGAAATTGTTTAAATGAGGAAGCTTTAAACTCTATATCAAAAAACTGTGATGAAATGAGTATTTTAGATTAAGAATGACGTTGTGGAGATTTTAAACATTGCGGGAGCAACCATAAGCAAACTTTTGCGTCTTATTAAAAATTTTTTTGTATCCCAATTTATTTCGTCTAATGAAAAATGAGTAAACAAGTTGGATAAAAATATTTTTATTAAGTCAAGTATATTTTTCTAAAAGAATTCTCAAAGTGTGTTTAGATTTTTGTGGCAACCCTAATACTTTTTAAAAGCATAATGTTATAAAAATTTATATTTGGTGGCCCTACGGGGATTCGAACCCCGGTTTTTGGGTTGAGAACCCAACGTCCTAGTCCACTAGACGATAGGGCCACTTTTTTTCTGGCTGGGGAGGATGGATTCGAACCATCCCTACCTGATCCAGAGTCAGGCGTCCTACCAGCTAGACGACTCCCCAGTTTTTTACAAAATTATGTTAATATATAACGCCGATTTTGTCAATATAATCGAGCTTTCTCCTAAAATCAGTAATTCTTTAGTGAGTCATTACTCCCTCCTTTCTTTTTTAAAATTGTCTACTTTGAATTATATAAATAGTAGTTTTGGTTTTTTTCTTTATTTAAAACTTGCAAAAAAAATAAATTATCTAAATTAAGTATTTACCACATAAAAATAAAAACCCCCAGGAAAATCTCCTGGGGGTTTAATTCATATTAGTACTCAGGTGGTGGAGGAGGGGTTTGTTTCTCTTTTTCTGGCTTTTCAGCTACGAGACCCTCAGTGGTTAGTACTAAGGCTGCTATACTTGCAGCATTTTGTAATGCAGATCTGGTTACCTTTGCAGGATCTACAATTCCAGCTTCAAACATATTTACGAACCTGTCATTTGCTGCATCGTATCCCATTGGTCCATCCATTTCTTTAACTTTTTCTGCAATAATTGACCCTTCTTTACCAGCATTATTGGCTATTAACTTTAATGGTACATCTAAGGATCTTCTTACAATTTCTACTCCTATTCTTTCATCCTCGTTATCAACTTTTACATCATCGAGGGCTTTTATTGTTCTTAGTAAGGCTACACCACCGCCAGGTACAATACCTTCCTCTACAGCAGCTTTAGTTGCGGATAACGCATCTTCGATTCTATGTTTCTTCTCTTTGAGTTCTACCTCAGTGGCTGCTCCAACCTTTATTACAGCTACGCCACCAGCAAGTTTTGCAAGTCTCTCTTGTAATTTCTCTCTATCAAATTCAGAATCAGTTTCTTCTAATTGCTTTTTGATTTGAGCAATTCTAGCCTCAATATCCTTCTTATTTCCTTTTCCACCGATAATGGTAGTCTTATCTTTGTTAGCTCTTACTTTTTCAGCTCTTCCGAGCATATCTAAAGTTACATTTTCAAGTTTGATTCCAGTCTCCTCAGAGATGAACTGACCTCCTGTTAGTATAGCTATATCTTGAAGCATAGCTTTTCTACGATCACCAAATCCAGGTGCTTTTACTGCAAGAGATTGCAATACTCCACGTAATTTGTTGACTACTAAGGTTGCAAGAGCCTCACCTTCGACATCTTCTGCTATTATTACTAATGGTTTACCTGTTTGGACAACTCTCTCAAGTATTGGTAGGGATCTCGCTTACTGCACTAATTTTTCTATCAGTTATCAAGATATATGGTTCTTCTAATACTGCCTCCATTCTTTCTGGGTCTGTGATCATATATGCAGAAAGGTATCCTCTATCGAATTGCATTCCTTCGACTAATTCTAAGGTAGTGGTTATTCCCTGAGATTCTTCTACGGTTATAACACCATCTTTTCCAACCTTGTCCATTGCTTCAGCAATAAGATTTCCAATCTCTACATCATTATTTGCAGATATAGCTGCTACATGGGCAATGTCTTGTTTTGTTTCTACAGGTTTTGCAATCTTCTTTAATTCTTCTACTACTTTCTCAACAGCTTTTTCTATTCCTCTTCTTACATACATAGGATTTGCGCCAGCGACAACATGTTTCATTCCTTCATGTACTAATGCCTGTGCAAGAACTGTTGCGGTAGTTGTACCATCACCTGCAACATCGTTAGTTTTGGAAGCAACCTCTTTTACAAGTTGAGCTCCCATATTTTCAAAAGGATCTTCAAGATCAATTTCTTTAGCAATGGTTACACCATCATTTGTTATAACTGGAGCCCCAAATTTTTTCTCAAGAACTACATTTCTTCCCTTTGGTCCTAAAGTGATCTTTACAGTATCAGCAACGATATCGAGGCCTCTGATTAGTGCTGTTCTTGCTTGCATATCAAGGCTCACTAATTTAGCTGCCATATTCTATCCCTCCTTTTCCTAAAAGTTTTTTACTCCTCAATAACAGCTAAGATATCTCTTTCACTGAGAATAAGATATTCTTCTCCTTCAATTTTGACCTCAGTACCTGCGTACTTAGCAAATATTACTCTGTCTCCCTCTTTGATTTCTAATGGTACTTTTTGACCATTATCCAAGGATTCTACCAGTCCCTACTGCGATGACTTTTCCTTGTTGGGGTTTTTCTTTTGCAGTATCGGGTAAAACAATTCCACCTTTTGTCTTTTCCTCTTGCTCAATAACCTTCACCACTACACGATCACCAATGGGACGTAACTTCACTTTTCCCAGCCTCCTTTCTTAAAATTTTTGTTAGCAATCTCATTTGGTGAGTGCTAAAACCAAAAAATAATATATATTAATTCTTAACTGTGGTTCAATAAATAAAATCAACAAAAAATGGCAAAAAATTCTAAAAAATCAAATTTATCAGAAAATATTGCTACTTTTCTTTGTTTTTTATCAATTCTCTGTATAATTCTTCTAATTTTATAGCGCTCTTTTCTATGGAAAACTCTTGTGCTTTGATTTTTGCGTTCTTTTGCATCATCTTTAAAAGTTCAGGATTATTCAGTAAAAGTTCTACCTTCTTGGAAAATTCTTCCGGATTCTCTTCTACCACGAAATCCTTCTTTTCCATCTTCTATTAGGCTCATAGAGCCTGGAGCTTTTATTGCTACCACTGCACATTCGCCAGCCATGGCTTCTAAGGTTACTAGGCCTTGGGTTTCAGTGGTAGAGGCAAACACAAAAATTTCAGCTATTTTGTAGAAATTTACTAGTTCTTCTCTTGGGTACCAACCCATTAGTATAATTTTGTCTTCTAAATTTAGTTTTTTTATTAGGTTTTCTAGGTTCTTTTTTTCTTCACCATCTCCAACTACAAGAAAAATGGTGTCATCCCTGTTTTTAAGTAGTTTTTCTAAAGAGTAGAATAGAAATGGGATATTCTTTTCTTTTGCAAGTCTTCCTGCATAAAGTAATATTCTCTTATCTTTCCATGGAAAATTTTTAAGAAATTCTTCTGAAATATCCTTTTCCCATAGAGAAAAATCTATTCCTGTAGGTAATATTTCGATTCGGGTTTTTACGCCAAAATTTATTATCATTTCTTTTATTTCCTTAGTAGGGGCTATAACTAAATCTACTTGATTAGCATACTTAACGCTTTCCTGAATAGCAAACTTTGCAGAAATTTTTTCTGGAATTAGAGGTATATAGTGTACATATTTGTGGTATTGGGTATGATGGGTAAAAACAATAGGTATGCGATACTTCTTTGCAAGTTTTAGAGCTGTTTTTCCTATCACAAAAGGATGATGAGAATGCACAATGTCGAAGTTTTGTTTTTTAAAAAAATACCTCTACGAAAAAAGAAAAGTATAAAGGTATGGGCTGAGGGGTAAGTAAATTTTAAGTAGCAAAGGAATGGGANTACTCCAAACCCTTTTTAGTTTAGAATCATCTTTATATCTGGGAAACCAAGGGTGGATATTTGGGAGCAAAGACAAAAACCTCATGTCCTAGTCTTTTCTAAAGTCTTCTCTATAGCTCTCAACTGCTATAGCTGCTCCTCCAGTATTAGGGAGGTAATTATTTGTAAAAAAGGCTATTTTCTATAGTATTCCTAGTAGTTTTTTATATAAATTTACTGTAGCTTCGGTAGTTTTTTCTATATTATAGGTTTTAGCTATTTCCGTAGCTCTTTTTGAGTATTCTTCTCTCAAACTTTTATCTTCTGCAAGTTGAATTATTTTTTGAATCACATCATTCTCATTCCATGGTATATAATGGGGGGATAGAGGAGCTTTGTACTCTTCAATATCTCTTAAAAGTAGAGGAAGTCCAACTGCAGAAGCTTCTAATACAGCTATGCTAAAGTTTTCTTGCCTTGAGGGGAAAAAGAATATATCTGCCATGTTATAAAATTTATTGAGTTCTTCATGGGGAATAGGTCCAGGTAATATTAAATTAGGTGGTGGATCTTTTAGAATCTTTTTAATTTCTCCATATCCTCCACTGAAGAAGGAGAATGGTATACCTCCAACCCATACGAATTTATATTGAGGAAGGGCTTCTGCCACTTTAGCAAAGGTATCAAACCCTTTTCTTTTTATTATATGTCCTACACTTAATAACACGATTTCATTATCAGATATGCTAAAGGCTTTTCTCATTTCTTTTCTAAGTTTTTCGTCTTTTTTGAATAAACTTAGATCTATACCATTTGGAATAAATATAATTTCGCTTTTAACTCCCATCTCTTTTAGTTTCTCAACTTCTAAGGGGGAAACTGCAATGACAGCATCTGCTTGGTTGTAAAATAATAAAAGATATTGGGCGAAGAGTGACTTCCATCTCTCAGCAAGAATTGCGCTACCAAGCATTGTGTCGGCTATTACGTGAGCTGTAAAGACTATCTTACTATCAGAGCTTTGTTTTGCATACTTAAAAAAGACATCTCCTAAGGAATGGAAATGAAGTATATCATATGGTCCTTCTTTTAATGTTCCGTTATAATAAACTTCTACATCATTTCTCTTTTTTAGTGCTTCATATAACATCTTACAAGCTGTTTGGTCCCCACCACCTTTTTTTCTTGCCGATGGTATACCTGGTTTAAAGAGCAGGTTAACTTTTATTTTCTTATTCATAATTCACCTCGAGTCTCTTTACCAATTTTTAATACCCAATATATATACTAACACAATTGCTCCAACAAGCAATGTTAAATAGTGAGTAAGAGTTCTCCAGAGGATTATAAATATTCCTAAAATATATTTAGGTACAAATGGGGCAAAAGCAAGAGAAAGGAGAATTTCTATGGCTCCACTGCCTCCAGGGGAGGGCACATAAAACATCATGAAAAAGATTGGTACTTGTACCAAAACTACAGATATATAGTTAACTTGTAAATTAAATGCACTCATAAGTACAGGAGCAATAAGAAAATAAGTGATCCAGGAAAGAAGGTTAAAGAGGAAAAATCCTAAAATTGTAAGTTTTTTTTCTTTTAAGAAAGACCACAAAGTGTTGTGAAAATCTCTTACAGTTTTGTTTACTACTCTTAGTATTTTGAATGGATGGATTTTTCTCAAGAAAGGGATTTTTCTTAGTTTTATTAATACATAAGATAGTAATCGGATTATTGGTCTTGGTTTAAATAAAGCAAAGAGAAAAAGCCCTACTACCATTAGAAAGAGTATGGCACTATATTGCACCAATTTTCTAATTATATTTTGAGGGAAGAGATAAGAATAGAAATATATTATTAAAGGGGAAGCAAGAGCAAAAGTAAGTGTGTTTATCACATATCTAAAAAGACTTAAAGCCGTAGCTTGTCCGACTTTAATATTCTTTTTGGACAGAAGATAGATTTCCAAGGGTTCTCCACCTGCAGAGGTAGGGGTAATACTCGCTGCGAAGTAATACGACAAATGAATCTGTAATGCTTCTAAAAGATTCAGTTTAGCTCCCTCTATGCCCTGGATTAAGATACTATATCTAATTCCAGACCATATCCAACTTAATATGTTTAATAAGATAACATATAGTAGATATTTTCCGTTTATAGATTTAAGGGCATGCCATGTCCTCGAATCTGTGGTTAAAAAGAGAATTATAAGGAAGACGATTATAGTTATGATCAATGATATTTTCAATCCTGATTTTATAGTGTTATTTAACTCCCTCATCTTTCACCTAATAAAAGGTCTGGTTTTGCTTCAAGAGATAGATCACTTTTGTATCCTTTTTGGTAAAGATGATAACCTGCACAAGCAATCATAGCCCCATTATCGGTACATAAATAGGGGGGTGGAATGTATAACTTTATACCTTTTTTTTGACTTTCTTCTTTAAATCTTTTTTGGAGATAACTATTAGAGGCAACGCCTCCTGATACCACTAAAGTTTTTATATTGAATTTTTCTAATGCTATCATAGCTCTTTCTAATAACTCTTCAACAACTCTTTCTTGAAAAGAGGCTGCAATATCTGCGACAGGTATTTCTTTATTTTCCTTTTTGAGGTCTCTTACAAGATATAAAACTGCAGTCTTAATACCACTAAAACTTATGTCTAGTTCTCTGTCGCATCTTATTTTAGGAAAACTAAATATAGATTTTCCTGTTTTTGATATTCTATCGATTTCTGGTCCTCCTGGATAATTTAGACCTAGTATCCTTGCTACTTTATCAAAAGCTTCACCTGCTGCATCATCAAGAGTTTGACCAAGAATTCTATATTTTCCAACATCCTCTACGAGAATATATTCGGTATGTCCTCCTGATACTATTAATGCAATAAAAGGAAAAGAGGGAGGATCATCTCTTAGGAAGTTTGCAAAAAATATGTCCTTCAAGATGATTTACTCCTACTAGGGGCTTTTTTAGAGCAAGAGAGAGAGCTTTTGCTGCTGTTATTCCTACCCATAACGCACCAATAAGACCAGGTCCATAAGTTACCGATATTAGATCTATATCTTTAAAGTCTTTATCAGCTTCTTTTAAAGCGAGATCCATAAGTCTATTTAACACTTCTACATGAATTCTTGAGGCTACCTCAGGTACTACTCCACCAAAAGTCTTGTGTATCTCCACTTGAGAAGACACAATATTACTTAATATTTTGTTACTGTCTTCTAATATACTTACGCTAGTTTCATCGCAAGAAGTCTCAATGCCAAGAGTAATCATTTTTTCACCTTAAGGTATTAATTTTTTTACCATGACGAGGGCATCTTCTCCATCTTTGTAATACCATTTTCTTACTCCAATTTTTTTAAAGCCCTTTTTGTAATATAAATTTTGGGCAATCGTATTAGAGACTCTCACTTCCAAAATTATGTTTTTAACTGACTGCCTTTCACAATAGTCTATCACAAAATCAAGAAGTTTTTCACCGATTTTTCTTCCTCTATAATCAGGGTGTACAGCTATTGTAGTTATTTGGGCTTCTTGAAAGATTATCCAAAGCCCCACAAAACCCACCACTTTATTTTCATATGTTGCTACAAAGTAGTGAGCAATTCTATTTGAGGAAAGTTCTCTTTCAAAACTTTCTCGGCTCCATGGGTTTGAGAAAGAAAGTTTATTTATCTCGTCTACTTGATCGATATCTTCGAATTTCATGGGTCTTATTTCTATAGAAAGCTCACTATTTTTTCTCTGGGTTTGCATTTTTTCTCTCCCAATTAATCTCAGCACTGGATTTCTGTCTATAATCGGGAAGGAGATTTATGTAATTCCACACTTCTCCTTTTTTATATTTCTCGAGAGAGAGATGAATAATGGTCTCACCTCTGGGGGAATTTTGATATTCGGAAGAGATTATAACATCTTTAGGTATTAAAGCTTTGATATCTTCATTTATCTTTCCTATTATCATTATAGGTTTGTTCTTCAAAGTATTTATTAAGCTTATAAAATTTTCATAGGTATAGATTCCTTCTTCGTATATTTTTTCATTTTGGGTATCATAGAAACCTGCATGGAGTTCTCCCTTCCTTGCAGGCATTATAGGTACTTTAATTCCTAAAAATGGAGTCTGATATGCCAGGCATTCTAAATAAGAAATTCCTACTATAGGTTTTTTATAGATCTGGGCGAGAGTTTTTATCGCGACTATTCCTATTCTAAGGCCTGTAAAGGATCCAGGACCTCTTATTATAGAGTAGAGCTCAATATTTTCTAATTTCCAACCTGATATATCTAGTAAAGTTTTAAGGTTTGTTAATAGAGTTTCACCATAAGTTTTTGAATCAGTAGAATAAAATAACTCATATAGTTTGTTATCTTTCCATAGTATTATACTGCTTTTTTCAAAGGCAGTGTTTATTCCAAGAATAAACATTTTTTTAACTCCTGTAATAAAGTGTTATATCTGTCTCCGTAAGGTTTAAATTTTATCTTTCTTTCGTTTAAATCTATGTGCTCAAAATTAATTTCCATATACTCTTTCGGCAGTATTTTCTCAATTTTATCTGCCCATTCGATAACTATAATAAAATCGCTATTTAAATACTCTTCAAAACCTATACTTTCTAGCTCTAATTCTGGAACTTTCAATCTATATACATCTACATGAAGCATATTATATTTTCCTTTATATTCCTTCATTATCAAGAAAGAAGGGCTATTTACAGGTATATTTATGCTTAGTGCTTGGGCAATTCCTTGTACAAAAGTGGTTTTCCCACTTCCTAAATCTCCTATCAATGCTAGTACATCCCCTGGAATTAAAATACCTCCTAGAGTCATACCTAGTTTTTTAGTTTCTGAAGGACTTTTACTCAAGAATTCCATGATTATTCCCAGAGATCTTTTAAGAGTATGACTTCATCCCTTGCGGGACCTGTACCTATTATTGTAACTTTTGTTTCGAGTTCTTTTTCAATTCTTTCTATGTACCTAATAACATTTTCTGGAAGTTCTTCATATTTTTTTATACCTTTCAAGGGTTGTTTCCATCCTGAAATTTCCTCAATTATAGGTTCACATTTTTCAAGGATATTGAGAGAAGATGGAAATTCCTCAATAATTTTTCCATTATATTTATAGGCTATGACGAACTTTATTCTATCTAATCCACTTAAAACATCAAGCTTAGTTATGGCGAGGTCTGTAAAACCATTAATCCTTTTGGCATATCTTAAAGCTACAAAGTCAAGCCATCCTACTCTTCGTGGTCTTCTTGTAACTGTGCCATATTCTTGTCCTTTTTCTCTTATAATTTCCGCTAGTTCATCGGTTATTTCGCTTGGAAAAGGCCCTTCACCAACTCTTGAAGTGTACGCTTTTATAACTCCCACAATTTTGTTTATACATTGAGGAGGTAGTCCAGCTCCAACGCAAACCCCGCCAGAGATGGTGAAAGAGGAAGTTACAAAGGGATAAGTACCAAAATTTATATCTAACAAAGTTCCTTGGGCTCCTTCAAATAGGATTCTTTTTTCTGCTTTGATATTATCATATATTAACTTTGAGGTGTCGGTAACAACAACTCTTTTTTCCATGAGTTTTTCAAAGGCTTCTATTTGAGAGTTGTAAATCTCCTCGAAAGAAGGTAACATAAAATCTGAAGAGAGAATGGCTCTTTTTAGAGAATAAATATATTCTAGCTTCTCTCTAAAGACTTCTTTATCTAAGAGATCTCCTACGTGGATAGTGTCTCTTGAAAAATGATCAGTATATGCAGGTCCAATTCCTCTTGCAGTTGTTCCTATTTTTTTGTTTCCTCTTTTTTCCTCATAAAACTTATCTAGCAATATGTGGTAAGGTAAAACTAAAGGAGACCTATCGCTTATATACAGATTTCTTATGGATAAACCATTCTTTTCAGCTTCCTCTATTTCTTCCAAAAGTCCATTAAGATTTACTATTACTCCTGTAGCTATTATGTTTAGAGTTTTTGGAGATATTACTCCAGAAGGTAGAAGTCTAAATCTATAGGTTTTTCCATCTACTATAACAGTATGACCTGCGTTGTTTCCTCCATTGAATCTTACTACTACGTCTGCATTTTGAGATATAAGGTCTATGATTTTTCCTTTTCCCTCATCTCCCCATTGAGCGCCTATAACCACAAGAGTTTTTTCTTTGTTCATTTCTCTTCGCCTCCTAAAGCTTTCATTATGTCTTCCATTATTTTAGTATCATCTTTTATAGTTTGGGCTACTTTTGTTTCTATAGCTGCTTTAGCCACAGAAAAAGATACTGCTGGTACTACCCTTTCATCAAGAGGGGAAGGTATAAGATAATCTTCTTGGGGTTCTTCTATTAAGGATGCAATGGCTTTTGCGGCTGCTACTTTCATTTCATCATTTATTTCTCTTGCTCTTACTGTAAAAGCTCCTCTAAATACTCCTGGGAAAGCCAGAAGATTGTTTATTTGATTTGGATAGTCCGATCTACCAGTACCTATTATTTTTACTCCTTCTCTTTTTGCGTCTTCAGGCATAATTTCAGGAATAGGGTTGGCCATTGCAAATATTATAGGATTTTCATTCATTAATTTTATGTATTCAGGAGGAAAAATTTTAGCTTGCGAAACACCTATAAATACATCGGCTTCTTTAAGGGCATCCTTTAGGTCGCCCTTTTCTCCTTCGGAATTAATTATGCTTGCTATTTCTTCTTTTATTTCATTCATGTTTTCCTTTCTTCCAGGATAAATAATTCCATTTCGATCAAGGAGTTTTATGTTTTTTGCTCCTTCTCTTAAAAGAAGCTTAGTAATGGCGATTCCAGCAGCTCCTGCCCCAAGTATTACTATTTTTATTTCGTTAATCTTTTTATTTACAAGCTTTAGTGCATTTATTAGGGCAGCATATACGACTATTGCTGTACCGTGCTGATCATCATGGAATACAGGAATATCTAAGATTTCTTTTAGTCTCTTCTCGATTAAAAAACATTTAGGAGCAGCTATGTCTTCTAAATTTATTCCTCCAAATACTGGAGCTATTGTAGAAGTCACTTCAATAATTTTCTCTGGATCTTGGGTATTCAAACAGATAGGGAAAGCGTCTATATTTGCGAATTTTTTAAAAAGTAGGGCCTTTCCTTCCATAACTGGTATAGCCCCTAAAGGACCTATATTTCCTAAGCCTAGAACTGCAGATCCGTCACTTACTACTGCAACAGTATTTGCTTTAATAGTTAGATCGTAAACTTCTTCGTTATTTTTGTGTATCTCTTCTGAAACCCCCCGCAACTCCAGGGGTATAAGCTAAAGATAGATCATGTCTATCTCTTAAAGGAATCTTTGATTCTATTTTTATTTTTCCTTTATGCTTTCTGTGGAGATTGATAGATTCCTGGTAGATATCCATTTATTCCTCCTCTTTTCTCTTTTCCTCTGGATAGACTACACGTATATGTACTTCTTCCAACTGTTTAGGATCAACCTCCGAAGGGGCACCAGTAAGTAGGCAGGTGCCACTTTGGGTTTTGGGGAATGCTATCACATCTCTTAAGGAATTAGACTTAGTTAAGATTGCTATAATTCTATCTATACCTAATGCTATTCCTCCGTGAGGGGGTGCCCCATATTCAAAGGCTTCAAGTAAAAATCCAAATTTCTTCTTAGCATCTTCTGGAGTTATATTCAGAATATTGAATACTTTTTCTTGAATCTCCTTTTTATGTATTCTTATACTACCACTTCCAAGCTCTGTTCCATTTAAAACTAAGTCATAGCACTTTGCTTTCACTTTTAAAGGATCAGTATCTAATAGTGGTATATCTTCATCTTTTGGAGAAGTGAAGGGATGGTGTTCTGCAACAATTCTTCTTTCTTCCTCATCGTATTCAAATAAGGGGAAATCGGTAACCCATAGAAAGTAAAGTCCTTCTTTCTTTTCTATATTGAAAAGTTCTGCTATTTCAAGTCTAAGAGTACCAAGTATTTTAACTACTTCTTTCCATTCTCCTGCAATGCAGAAGAAAGAATCTCCTTCTCTAAGATTAAGATTTTCGATTAGCTTATTTTTAGTGTTTTCATCTAAGTATTTACTTATAGAAGATTTCAGTTCTCCGTCAGTATAAGTAAACCACATAATGCCTTTTCCTTTTAATTCCCTGACTTTATTTTCAATAATAGACCATTCTCTTCTTGATGGTACGATGTTTTTTAAGATAATTCCCTTTATTACCCCGTTTTTCTCAAGAGTAGACCTGATAAATTCTAATGGAAGGTTTTTAAAAATCTCAGTAACGTCTGATATCTTTAGGTCATATCTCAGATCGGGTTTATCACTTCCGTATGTATTCATTGCTTCTTCGTAGGTGATTCTTGGAAAAGGGACCGTTATATCTATATTCATTAAATTTTTTAGTGTGGTTTTAAAGAGATTCTCTATTATGTTAAATATATCTTCTATCTCTACAAAGGACATTTCCATGTCAAGTTGTGTAAATTCTGGTTGCCTATCTGCTCTCAAATCTTCGTCTCTAAAACATCTAGCGATCTGGAAATATCTATCAAAACCTGATACCATAAGGATCTGTTTAAAAAGTTGGGGAGATTGAGGAAGAGCATAAAATTTTCCTGGTTGAAGTCTGCTTGGAATGATAAAATCTCTTGCGCCTTCAGGCGTACTTACTATGAGATATGGTGTTTCAATTTCTATAAATCCATTTTTGAGCCAGGAAATTTCTTATTGCTAAGATAAAATTGTGTCTAAATATTATATTAGATTGCATTTTATCTCTTCTTAAGTCTAAATATCTATATTTAAGTCTTACTGTTTCATCTATTTCTTTGTTACTCCATAGATTAAAGGGAAGTGGTTTTGATGGGTTTTCTATATTTATTTTTTCTACCTCGATTTCTATCTCTCCTGTAGAAATTTTAGGATTTTCCATTCCTTCAGGTCTTTTTCTAACCTTTCCTTCCACAGATATAACCCATTCGTTGCCTAATGTATCAGCAATGTTGTAGCTTTCTTGGGATATGGCTGGATCTACGACTAATTGAACAATTCCACTTCTGTCTCTCAGATCTATAAATATCAAACCACCATGATGTCTTATTCTATGTACCCAACCACTTAATGATACTTTTTCTCCTACGTTTTTAATGTTAATCTCCCCACAGTAATGAGTCCTTCTCAATGCAAGCCCACCTTTCTTTTTGAAAATTCTTTGTAATTATAACACAACATGTTGTAATTCTTTAATATCCTCAATTTTGATTTCTTTTTCTTCTCCTGTCTTAAAATTTTTAATTTTTAAAATATTATTTTCTATTCCTTGATTTACAAAGATCACGTAGTCAGAATTGAGCTTGTCTGCCCATTTGAGCTGGGTTCTCAAAGACTCTTCAGGGGAGCCCATCTCTACTCTGTAATTTGTACGTAAACTTTTTGCTATTTCCATAGCTTTTTTTACATGTTTTTCCTTTTCTATAGCAATAAAGATAAGAGGTGGTCTTTCTATTTTAATTTTATTTTGTTGTTTTAAAAGGAGTATTAATCTTTCTATGCCTAATGCAAAACCAAGCCCTGGTGTTGAAGGTCCACCATAAGTTTCTACCAAGTTGTCATATCTCCCTCCACCTACAACGGCATTTTGTGCTCCAAGGGAGGTTGTGGTTATTTCAAAGACAGTTCTAGTATAATAGTCAAGGCCTCTTACGAGTTTTGGGCTTATTTTGAAGCTTAAATCTGCCTCATTCATATAATTGAGTACTCTTTCGAAGTGGTTTTTACAATCATCACATAAAAAATCCAAGGGCTGAGGAGCATTCTCTTTGAGGGGTATAATTTTCTCGTCCTTTGAATCTAAGATTCGAAGAGGATTTCTCTCGAGTCTCTCTTGATCTATAGGAGATAAAATATCTTTGTATTGGGAAAAGTAATTTTTAAGTGCTTCTCTATAAGCTGGTCTACATTTAGTACAACCTAATGAATTTATTTCAACTTCTAGGTTTTCAAGTTCTAAAGTTTTAAGAAACTCTATGGCTAGGTTTATAATCTCAAAATCGATGTAGGGATCTTTTCTACCTAATACCTCAACTCCTAATTGGTGAAATTGCCTATATCTTCCTGCTTGAGGTCTTTCATATCTGAACATAGGTCCTATGTAATAAACTTTCCATATTGGCGTTGTTGCGTATATTTTATTCATAAGATAGGCTCTAATAACTCCAGGAGTTCCCTCAGGTCTTAAAGTTAAAGATCTTCCTTTTTTATCCTGAAATGTATACATCTCTTTCATTACTATGTCAGTAGTTTCGCCAGTGCCTTTGATAAAGAGTTCTGTAAATTCAAATATGGGAGTTCTTATTTCCTCATAGTTATATTTTTCAAAAAGATTTCTGGCTGTATTCTCAATTAAATGCCAAAAAGGTGTTTCATCAGGAAGTATATCTTGTACTCCTCTTGGGATTCCTAAATTCATTCTTTTCTCCTCCTTGGTTTTTTAAGTTCTTCAGTATCCAAAATAATAGTTACAGGTCCATCATTTATCAGTTCTACTTCCATATATGCTTGAAATACACCTTCTTTTACGTCTCCAATTTTACTTTTTAAATACTCAACGAATTTTTTGTAGTAATCTAAAGCCCTTTCTTTATCAGCAGCATTTGTAAAGTCCGGCCTTTTTCCTCTTCTGCAATCAGCAAAAAGAGTAAATTGAGATACTACTAAGGCCGATCCGTTTATATCGTTAATGTTTAAGTTCATTTTTCCATTTTCATCGGAAAAAATTCTCAAGTCAACTATTTTATCTGCAAGTATTTTTATATCTTCCTCTTCATCATTTTTACCTATTCCAAGAAGAATAAGAAGTCCCTCAGAGATCTGACTTATAAGTTCTCCATTTACTTTTACTGAGGCCCTTTTTACTCTTTGTATTACGGCTTTCATCTAAACTCTTGTAGTCTTCTTACAGAGATAATGTCAGATAATTTTTTAATCTCTTCCATAAGATAATAAAATGCAGGAGGATTGTCAATCTCAACAATAAGTTTAATTCTTGCTATTCCATCTTTTCCAACCTTTGTGGCTAAGTCTAATATATTAATTCTTGCTTGAGCAACTCTCTCAATTATATCTTTAAGTAGTCCTACTCTGTCTATAGCTTCTATTTCTATTCCAGTTTTATACTTTCCTCCTTTAATTTTTTGCCACTCTATAGGTACGATTTTTTCAGGATGGGTCTTTTTTAAGTTTACTAAATTAGGGCAGTCTATTCTGTGAATTACAATCCCTCTTCCTTTTGAGATGTATCCTATTACCTTATCACCTGGAATTGGATGACAGCATTCAGCTATTCTCATCATTATATTATCAAGTCCTGAAATTTCGACTCCTTCTACTAATTGTTCTCGCTTCTCCTCGGAAGAGATGGGAACTACTAAGTCTTTTTTGTATTCTCTTCTAAATTTTTCAATAAACTGTTGTGGGGTAATGTCTCCTGTCCCAACACTTAATAGGAATGACTCAACCTCTTTAAAACCGCTTTCGTTTAAGAAAGATTTTCCTAAGGGATGTTCGATTAAATCATTTAGGCTTATTTCTGTTTTTTGTAGAAATTCTCTTAACCAATCTTCATTTCTTTTTATCTCATTTTCCAAAAGTTCTTTAGCTTTCTCTATGGTCTCTTCTCTTGCAATTTTCTTAAAGTATTGTTTGATTTTGTTTTTGGCTTGAGTTGTTTTTACTATATTAAGCCAATCTCTGCTTGGTTTACCTTCTTCTTTGCTTGTTATTATTTCCACAATATCTCCATTTTTAAGGACATAATTTAAAGGTACTATCTTCCCATTTACTTTTGCCCCTCGACATCTATGACCAACTTCAGTATGTATAGCATATGCAAAGTCAATAGGAGTAGATCCTTGTGGTAGAGCAATGATATCCCCTTTGGGAGTAAAAACATAAATTTCTCTTTCAAAAAGATCGCTCTTTATAGATTCAAGAAACTCTTGGTCATCGGCTAATTCTTTTTGCCATTCAAGAAGTTGTCTCAGCCATGATAATTTTTCTTCAAAGTAATCAGGTTTTTTAATTTCTTCTTTGTAGAGCCAGTGAGCTGCTATTCCATATTCTGCCACTCGATGCATTTCCCATGTTCTTATTTGTACTTCTAAGGGCTTTCCATCCATAGCAATTACAGTTGTGTGTAAAGATTGGTAATTATTTGATTTCTTATTGGCGATATAGTCTTTGAATCTTCCGGGAACGGGTTTCCAAAGATTATGAATTATGCCTAAAACCTCATAGCATTCTTTTTCAGAGTTAACTATTACTCTTACTCCTAAAAGATCATACATTTCCTCTATTTCGATTCCTCTTCGTAACATCTTTTGATAAATACTATATAAATGTTTAGCTCTACCTGTTACTTCTGCATTTATACCTGCCTTTTTTAGCTCCTCTTTTATTATTTCAATGGCTTTTTCAATAAATTTTTCTCTTTCTTTTCTTGTCTCTGCTACTTTTTTAGCAACGTAATGATATTTTTCAGGCTCTAAATATCTAAAGGCAAGATCTTCTAATCTCCACTTAATATCCCATACACCGAGTCTATGAGCAAGGGGGGCATATATCTCAAGAGTTTCTTTGGCAATTCTTTTTTGTTTTTCTTCGTCATGATATTGAAGAGTTTGCATATTGTGAAGTCTATCAGCAAGTTTTATTATTATCACTCTTATATCCTTTGCCATTGCTATGAACATTTTTCTTAGGTTTTGTGCTCTATAGGCTTCGGTGGGATAAAAGCTCAGTTTTTCCAGTTTGGTTATTGCTTCCACAAGTGAGAGTACGTCTTTTCCAAATTCTTTTTCAATTTCTTCTTTGGGTACTTTGGTATCTTCAAGTACGTCATGAAGGAGTCCAGCAATTATAACGGTCTCTTCCATTCCCAAGTCCATAAGTATTTTTGCAACTTCCACAGGGTGAGTTATATAAGGTTCGCCAGATTTTCTCATCTGCCCTTTGTGGGCATTTTCAGCAAAAATAAAGGCCTTCTTCAGATTCTCGGAAGAATATTTTTCTTTTCCTTTTTCTAATAATTCTTGTAACAGTGCATCCTCGGTTTTCATGATATTTTATTAATTATACAACAACATCTTACAGAATAAACATCAGTCCTATAGCTGCACTTATACCCATTATTCCTCCAAAAATGAAAGGAGCTTGAGGACCTAATGTACTCCATAAAAGTCCTGCTATAAAGGATGCTGGAAATAATCCTATTCCTACTAAAGTTGCATGAAGGCCTATGGTAGTTGCTCTTAAATGCGTTGGAGATAGATCGGAAATTAAAGCTTTTTCAATCCCTTCTGTGAAGGCATTGTAAAGTCCGTAGAGGCCAAATAATATCCATAGATAGCTTAGTTTTGAATTTATTCCAAATCCTAAATATACAAGTCCATAGAAGGCATACCCCAAGATTATAACTTTTTTTCTACCTATTTTATCGGAGAGAAAGCCTGCAGGATAAGAGAAGATTGCATAAACAAGGTTATATAAAAGATAGAAAAGAAGAACGTCTAATAATGATGCTCCAAGATTTCTAGATCTCAAAAATAGAAATTGGTTTGATGAGTTCCCAAGGGTAAATATAAAAGAAAAGATCAAGAAATTTTTTAATTTTCGATCCAAAGATCTCCACTGAAATTTTATCCTCTCTTTTTCTTCTGATTTTTTATGAGAGCTGGGTTCTTTGACAAGAAATAATACTAAAACTCCAAGCACAGCTGGTATAAGGCTTATTAAAAGTATATTCTTGAAAGTTGGAATATAATCCGCAAGGTTATTTCCTGTCTCTGTTAAGTTTATACTTTTTATTATAAAAATAGATATTAAAACACCTATAAAAGCTCCCAAAGTATCCATAGCTCTATGAAGTCCAAAAGCTCTTCCGCGATTTTGAGATACCGACTCGGCGATTATAGCATCTCTTGGGGCTGTTCTTATCCCTTTGCCAAATCTGTCTGAGATTCTTCCTATGAAAACCCCAATCCAACTGTTTGCGAGATATAAGAATAGCTTTGCCAAGGCTGATAAACTATATCCTAAGATCGTAATTGGTTTTCTTTTTCTAATTTTATCTGAAATATATCCTGAATATACTTTTAAAAGTGAGGCTATGCTTTCAGCTAGTCCCTCAACTAAGCCTAAGATAGCTGGGCCAGCTCCTAAAGCTAGTAGATAGAAGGAGATTAGAGGATAAAACATCTCTGAGCTAATATCTGTGAGGAAGCTAGTAATTCCAGTAATTATTACGTTCCACATTATTATTCCTCCTTGTTGATTTTTGGTTTTTCTTAATATTATACTCTTTTGTTTATAAAATTTATATTCGTGAGGTGAAATTATGGAAAAAATCAAAGTGTTACTATCAGTTTTTGGAGTCATTTTTCTTGCAGAGCTTGGAGATAAGACTCAGCTTGCAGTATTAACTTTGTCTGTAAAGACAAAATCTCCCTTTTATGTTTTTTTAGGAGCCTCCTTAGCATTAACTCTTCTGAGTTTTATAGGAGCTTACTTAGGAGAAGTATTGACAAGATATATTCCAAGAGATACACTTGAAAAAGTTGTAGGTTTAATTTTTATATTGGTTGGAATTTGGACAATTTTTTAAAGATTAAAAAAGAAAAGGGTAGAATTTTGGGTATAATTCTACCTTAATCTTTTTTTATTGTTTGTTTTCTATGTTTTTCTTCTTTTTTTAGGATTTCATTTTTGTCCTCTTTATATATAAAATATAAATTTGTCTAATCTCTAGGGAAAAGGAGATGAGGTATGAAGGGTAAAAATTTCAAAACAGAAATCTTTTGGAGTGATAGTAGGCCTGTATTTCAAAATATCCCAGATTTATTAAAAATACAATATGATTCCTTCAACTGGTTTTTAACTCAGGGTCTTAGAGAGGTTCTTGATGAAATAAATCCTATAGAATCGGTACGTCAAGGACTATCTTTAGAATTTGTTACCACTGAGGATGGTATAAAGATTGATCCACCTACAAAAACCCCTGATGAATGTTTAGAAAAGGGTCTTACTTATGAATCCTCAATTTATGTAAAGACAAGGTTGTATTTTAAGGATGAGAATAGGAATATCAAAGATATTAAAGAACAGATGGTTTTTCTTGGAAATATCCCTCAAATGACTAATAGAGCCACCTTTATTGTAAATGGTACAGAAAAGGTTATAGTTAACCAAATCACAAGATCGCCTGGAGTATTTTTCCAGGAAGAGGGACATAGTATTATTGCAACTCTTATACCTACAAGAGGTGGCTGGATAGAGTTTGAATTGGATAGTAATGGTATTATCTATATTCATCCTAATGGAATGAAAAAATTCCCTGTATCTCTCTTACTTAGGGCTTTAGGTTACGATTTGGATTATTTCTCTGAAATTTTAGGATCAGAAGAGTTGAATTACTTGGAAATGACCTATGCAAAAGACAATGTAAATGATAGATCACAAGCGATTTTTGAGGCTTGTGCAAGGTTAAGACCTGGGGATGTTCCAAGTAGAGAAGAGGATGCATTAAGGGTAATAAAGCAAATGTTTTTTGATGTTAGAAGATATAACTTGGGTAAAGTTGGGAGATATAAATTAAATCAGAGATTGGGATTAAACATTCCCCTTGATAACTATGCTCTTACAGAAGATGATTTAATTGAAGTAATAAAAAGACTGACAATGGTTAAAACAGGCAAAGATGAGACAGATGATATAGATCACCTTGGTAATAGAAGAATAAGATCTGTAGGAGAGCTATTGCAGATGCAATTTAGGGCTGGACTTGCAAGGGTAGAGAAGTTGATAAGAGAGAAGATGGCTTTAACAGATCCCGAACAAGCAAGTCCTATTGCTTTAGTAAGTACTAGACCTTTGATGGCAGCAGTTAAAGAATTCTTTAATAGAAACCCACTCTCCCAATTTATGGATCAAACTAACCCTCTTTCAGAGCTTGCTCATAAGAGAAGAATAAGTGCTCTAGGCCCTGGAGGTTTAACTCGTGAAAGAGCAACATTTGAAGTAAGAGATATTCATCCTTCTCATTATGGAAGGGTTTGTCCAATAGAAACTCCAGAGGGCCCTAATGCAGGTTTAATAAACTATTTATCCACTTTAGCTATAGTTGATGAATATGGATTCTTGAGAACACCTTATTACAGAGTAAAAGATGGAAAAATTACAGATGAAATTGTGTATCTATCAGCCACAGAAGAAGATAAATATACCATAGCATCCTTTGATGTTCGTATTAATGAAAATAGAGAAATAGTTGATGAGCTAATTCATGCAAGAAGAAAAGGAAAGTTCGTACTTTGTTCTCCTAAAGAAGTAGATTTCGTAGGAGTATCACCATATCAAACAGTAAGTATTTCTACTGCTTTAATTCCTTTCCTTGAACATGACGACGCAAACAGAGCTCTCATGGGAGCAAATATGCAGCGTCAAGCAGTACCATTGATAAATACAGAGCCTCCCTTAGTGGGGACAGGAATTGAAGAAACTGTAGCAAGAAATACGGGAGTTATGGTCATATCTGACGTAGACGGTATAGTTAAAAAAGTATCGTCCTCGGAGATTGTGATCGAAACAGATAATAAAGAAGAGAAGAGGTATCAACTTATAAAGTACAGAAGAACAAATCAAGGGACTTGTTGGAATCAAAAGCCAATAGTTGAAGTAGGACAAAGGGTTAAAAAAGGAGATGTTTTAGCTGATGGTCTAGCAACTTCTAATGGAAAACTTGCTTTAGGTAGAAATGTGCTTGTAGCATTTATGCCATGGGGTGGCTATAACTATGAGGACGCAATAATAATAAGTGAAAGATTAGTTAAGGAGGATATATTTACGTCTATTCATATCGAAGAATATGAGATAAAAGCAAGAGATACAAAACTTGGTCCTGAGGAAATAACTAGGGATATACCAAATATAAGTGAAGATGCCATAAGGTATTTGGATAAAGATGGGATAATAATGATAGGTGCAGAGGTTGGTCCTAATGATATTTTGGTAGGAAAGGTCACTCCAAAAGGTGAAACCGAACTTACTCCTGAGGAAAGGCTATTGAGAGCGATTTTTGGAGAAAAGTCTCGTGAAACTAAGGATACATCTTTGAGGATGCCTCATGGTGAGTGGGGTAAGGTCATAGATGTAAAAGTTTTGAGCAGAGAAAATGACGATGAACTTCCTCCAGGAGTAAATAAGATTGTAAAAGTTAGAGTTGCTCAAATAAGAAAAATTTCGGTAGGAGATAAGTTGGCAGGAAGGCATGGTAATAAGGGTGTAATTGCAACCATATTACCAGAGGAAGATATGCCCTTCCTTGAAGATGGTACTCCANTAGACATAATATTAAATCCATTAGGAGTGCCGTCTCGTATGAACGTGGGACAAATTTTAGAAACCCATTTGGGATGGGCAGCTAAAGAATTAGGTTTATATGCTATAGTACCTCCCTTTGATGAAGTATTGGGAGAAAATAGATCTGCTAATTTAGTGAAGGAGATGCTGAGGAAAGCAGGGCTTCCCGAGGATGGTAGGGTGGTTCTATATGATGGGAGAACTGGGGAGCCTTTCAACCAAAAAGTTACTGTAGGATATATGTACATTTTGAAATTAATTCATCTTGCTGATGATAAGATTCATGCTAGATCTGTTGGACCTTATTCTCTCGTTACTCAGCAGCCTCTTGGTGGAAGAGCTCAATTTGGTGGTCAGAGATTTGGAGAAATGGAGGTATGGGCTTTGGAGGCTTATGGCGCAGCTCATACTCTGGAAGAGATATTAACATATAAATCTGACGATGTGGCTGGAAGAACCGAGGCTTATTCTGCTATTGTTTCTGGTAACTTGATAAAAGAACCAGGTATTCCAGAATCCTTTAAAGGTTCTTGTTAGAGAATTACAAGGATTAGGTATTAAGGTATCTGCCTATATACGGAAATAGATTGGTTAATCTTTATAAAATTGAAGATGAATCTTAAGGAAGGGGAGGAATAAACCTTGAAGTATAAAAGTATTTTGATAAGTTAGTTTTTGGTTTAGCATCGCCCGAAGATATTCTAAGTTGGTCTTACGGTGAGGTTAAAAAACCGGAGACCATTAATTATAGAACTTTTAAACCTGAAAGAGACGGGTTGTTTTGTGAGAAAATTTTTGGACCTGTAAAGGACTATGAATGTCATTGTGGTAAGTATAAGGGACAAAGATATGAAGGTATAACTTGTGACAGATGTGGAGTTACAGTAACGAAGAGTTCTGTTAGAAGAGAAAGAATGGGACATATTAAACTTGCTGTGCCCGTAGTACATATTTGGTACTTTAAGAATGTTCCTAACTATATAGGTCTACTTCTTAACATAAGCAGTAAGCAACTTGAAGAGGTAATTTATTACCACTCCTATATAGTATTAGATCCAGGAGACACTCCTTTACAAAAAATGCAAGTCTTAACAGAGGAGGAATACGAAAAGGCCTATAGCGATTTTGGAGACGGTTTTAAGGTTGGAATGGGTGCGGAGGCTATAAAAAGACTCTTAAAGGAATTGGATTTAGAAGAATTATCTTTTGACTTGAAAAAGCAGATAGAGGAAATTCAGGGGCAAAAAAGAGCAAAACTCATTAAGAGGTTGGAAATAGTAGAAAGTTTTAGGTTATCAGGAAATAAACCTGAGTGGATGGTATTAGAGGTATTACCTGTTATTCCCCCAGATTTAAGACCAATGGTACAACTTGAGGGTGGTAAGTTTGCAACTTCCGATCTTAATGATCTTTATAGAAGAGTTATTAATAGAAACAATCGTCTTGCGAAACTTTTAGAGATAAATGCTCCTGAGATTATCGTTAGGAATGAAAAGAGGATGTTACAGGAGGCAGTAGATGCACTTATTGATAATGGCAGGAGAGGAAAACCTGTTACTAATGCTAGTGGAAGAGCATTAAGATCCTTGTCAGACATATTAGAAGGAAAGCAAGGAAGGTTTAGACAAAATCTTTTGGGTAAGAGAGTTGATTTTTCAGGAAGAGCTGTGATTGTGGTTGGCCCTGAGCTAAAATTGCATCAATGTGGTCTTCCTAAGAAAATGGCTTTGGAGTTGTTTAAGCCTTTTGTAATAAATAAATTAATAGAGCATGGCTATGCTACTAATGTGAAAAATGCTAGAAAGAAAATAGAAAGAGAAACTTCTGAAGTATGGGATGTACTTGACGAGATTATTAAGGAAAAATTAGTACTTTTGAATCGTGCTCCTACTTTGCATAGAGTTAGTATACAAGCTTTTGAACCTAAATTAATCGATGGAAATGCAATTCAACTGCATCCTTTAGTGTGTCCTCCATACAATGCAGATTTTGATGGAGACCAGATGGCAGTTCATGTACCCTTATCTATTGAGGCTCAAGCAGAGGCACGTATTTTGATGTTATCAGCTAATAACCTTATTTCTCCTGCTCATGGAAAGCCTCTTACATTGCCAACTCAAGATGTGGTTCTTGGACTTTATTATCTTACTCTTATGGTTCCTGGAAGAGAGGTAGAAGACAAGAGATTTGCAACACCAGAAGAGGTTTTGTTAGCTTTAGAGAATAAAAAGGTTGATCTGCATTCAAAAGTATATGTGCACAAGAAAGGTATGGAAGAAACTTATAATATATCTTTGCCTGATCAGCCGGCATTTATAGAGACAACACCAGGAAGATTAATTCTAAACGAAATTGTTCCTGAAAAGTTGAGATATTATAATGTCACTTTAAATAGAAGAGAAGTAAGAAAAATTGTTGAAAAATGCTTTGAGGTTTATGGTTGGAGTAAAACTGCAGAATTTTTGGATGAACTTAAACGACTTGGTTTTGAGTATGCCACAAAGGCAGGAGTAAGTTTCTCTATTGTAGATATTGAGATACCTAAAGAGGCAAAAGAAAAAGTTATAAAGAAAGCAGAAGAAGAGTCTACGCTTCTTCAGAAGGCCGTAGAAAGTGGCTTATACTCTGAGGAAGAGAGATATCACAGGGCTATTGAAATATGGACAAAAGCAACGGAAGAAGTAAAAGATATAATGCTTGCTAACTTTGATATTCTTAACTCTGTATATATGATGGCATTTTCCGGTGCAAGAGGTAATGTAGACCAGGTAAGACAGCTTGCAGCTATGAGAGGTTTAATGGCTGATCCATCAGGACAAATCATGGACATTCCTATTAAGTCAAGTTTTTATGAGGGATTAACTGTATCAGAACACTTCATTTCTTCCTATGGTGCAAGAAAAGGTGTAGTAGATACAGCTTTGAGAACCTCCGATTCAGGATACTTAACTAGAAGGCTTGTAGATGTAGCTCAGAGTCTTGTTATTAGAGAAGAAGATTGTGGAACTGACGATGGTATATACGTAGAAGCCTTAGAGGATGAGGGCAAGATAGTATTAAGTCTTAAGGATAGAATTATAGGAAGGTTTGCTGCTGAAGATGTATACAATGATAAGGGAGAATTGATAATAGCTAAGAATGAGTATATAGACGTAGAAAAAGCAAAATTAGTAGAGAAGTTTGGTATAAAGAGAGTAAAAATTAGATCTCCGATGACTTGTAAGAGTGAGAAGGGAATATGTCAGAAATGTTATGGTGAAGATTTAGCAACTCATAGACTTGTCAACATAGGAGAGGCTGTAGGAGTAATAGCTGCTCAATCTATCGGGGAGCCTGGAACTCAGCTTACCATGAGGACCTTCCATACTGGTGGTGTTGCTCTAACATCTTTGAACTATCAAAATATCCAATTTAGAGTAACTGGAAAGGTTGATTTTGTAGATTTGAAGTTTAGAGATAGATTTGAGGTTTTAGGTAAAAGAGAAAAAATGGTGGTAGGACGTAATGGAAAAGTTGTGGTTAAAGGTGATGGTCAAGAAGAGGAAATAATTATTCCACCAGGCGCTATAATCTCTATTGAACCTGGAAGTGATGTTACTAAGGGTATGAGTTTGGGATATATTGATCCTAATTTAAGATATATAACATCTCCTTATTCTGGGAAAGTTGTAAGGGTTGAAAAGGTTTTGGAAAATCGCAGTAAGAGATTTAATCTTGTTAATGTAAGGTACAACAGAGATATTAATAAATATGAATTAAGCTTTAATGAAGAAACTTACACAGTCTTTTGTTCTGTAGTACTATTAGATCAATCCGGGAATGAGCATAGGATAGAACTACCAGAAGGAGCAACATTCTTATTTAGAATCGGAGATCTCATTGATGAAGGAGATTTAATTGCCGAGTACAGTAGAGAAACGATGAAGATTCAATCTTGCGAAGATGGTAAAGTGGTTAATATTCTTGAAAGAAATGGCGAAATAATAGACAAAATAGTAGCTACAGGAGAGGCAGTTGTTGTAGTAAGAAACAATGACGGTAAGGAGATTGAGTATAGAATTCCTCGTGGACTTAAGCTGCACGTGAATGTTGGTGACCATGTGGAATTTGGTACTATTCTTGCTTACTTCCCTTCTTACCAGCAAAGGACTGCAAAAACAGAAGATATTGTCCAAGGTCTTCCTCGTGTAGAAGAGCTGTTTGAGGCAAGAAGGCCAAAAGGAAAATCCATAATAGCTGGTGTAAGTGGTATTGTAAGGATAACAAGAACTAAATCAGGGGAAAAGATAATAATTGAAGGTGAAGATGGTAGTAAAGATGAGCATATTTTACCTCCTAATGCTCAACTTTTAGTGAAAGAAGGAGATTATGTAACAGTTGGACAGGAATTGACTAAAGGATATAGAAACCCTGCAGAAATTCTTGCTAATGAAGGGCTTGCTGCTGTACAGAGATATATCGTTGATGAGGTACAAAAGGTTTATCTAAAACAAGGAGCAGAAATTAATGACAAGCACATAGAAGTTATAGTTAGACAAATGACTAACAGAGTAAGAATTGAAGATCCAGGTGATAGTAATTTCCTATTTGGTCAACTTGTCAATAAAGTTACCTTTGAAAAAGTGAAGCAGAAATTAGAGGAGGAGGGTAAGAGACCACCTGTAGCAAGAGAAGTAGTGCTTGGTATTACAAAAGCAGCCCTAACTACAGAGAGCGTCATTTCTGCAGCTTCCTTCCAGGAAACCACAAGGGTCTTAGCTGAGGCTGCAGTTAAGGGAAAGGAAGATTATCTTGAAGGGTTAAAGGAAAACGTAATAATAGGCAGATTAATCCCTGCAGGTACGGGGCTCTTTAAGAGAATTGTGCCTCAAAAAAGAACAGCAAAGAAGGTTGAGGTTTTAGAAGATGGAGGAGAAGTTGAAATTAACTCTTGACAAAGTTAATCGTATAATGATAAACTTTTTTTCGCTTGCCTTTAGGGGCTATATTATAAGTTTATTTAATTTTCAATAACTGAGTGTAGGAGGTGTAATTTTGCCTACCATAAATCAATTAATAAGAAAAGGAAGAGAGCCAAAAGAAAGAAAAAGTAAATCTCCCGCTCTTATGGGCAACCCCCAGAAGAGAGGGGTAATGTATTCGTGTAACTACGATGACCCCTAAAAAGCCTAACTCTGCTTTAAGAAAGGTTGCTAGGGTTAGGTTGACAAATGGGGTTGAAGTATGGGCGTACATACCTGGAATAGGACATAATTTACAAGAACACTCAGTAGTTCTTGTAAGAGGTGGTCGTGTTAAAGATTTACCAGGTGTAAGGTACCATATTATTCGTGGTGCTTTAGATGCTGCAGGGGTTGAAGGTAGAAAACAAGGAAGATCTAAATATGGAACAAAACGTCCAAAGGAAGGAGGTAAGAAATAATGCCACGTAGAGGTCCAGTTACTCCAAGAGAAATACCTCCTGATCCTGTATATAATAGTGTTCTTGTACAGAAACTTATAAATAAAGTTATGCTTGATGGTAAAAAGAGTATTGCAGAAAAAATAGTATATGGTGCTATGGAAATAATAAGAGAAAAAACAAAACAGGATCCTTTAGTTGTTCTTGAAAAGGCGGTACAGAATGTAACACCTCTTCTAGAGGTAAGACCAAGAAGAGTTGGTGGTGCAACCTATCAGGTGCCAATAGAAGTTCCTCCTAGAAGAGGTCTTTCTCTCGCTTTGAGGTGGATTGTTAGGGCAGCAAGAGAAAGAAAAGGTATGCCTATGAAAGAAAGGCTTGCTTTAGAAATTTTAGATGCTCTTAACAATACTGGTGGAGCAATTAAAAAGAGAGATGAAATGCATAGAATGGCAGAGGCTAATAAGGCATTTGCTCATTATCGTTGGTAATTAAAAAAGGAGGAAGATAGACGTGCCTAGATGTCCATTAGACAAATTAAGAAATATAGGAATAGCTGCTCATATAGATGCAGGTAAGACTACTCTTACCGAAAGGATATTATTTTATACTGGTAAAACTCACAAACTAGGTGAGGTTCACGAGGGAACAGTCGACCATGGACTGGATGGAGCAAGAAAGGGAGCGTGGTATCACTATAACAGCTGCTACAACTACCTGTCAATGGAAAGATCATATAATAAACATAATTGATACTCCGGGACACGTAGATTTTACTGTTGAAGTAGAGAGATCCTTAAGAGTTTTAGATGGTTTGATAGCAGTATTTTGTGGTGTTGCTGGAGTTCAGCCACAATCTGAAACAGTTTGGAGACAAGCCACAAAATATAATGTTCCAAGAATTATCTTTGTTAATAAGATGGATAGGGTTGGGGCAAACTTCTTTAGAGTGGTGGAAATGATAAAGGATAGACTAGGGGTTAATGCAGTACCTGTTCAAATACCAATTGGTAGTGAGGATCAATTTAGGGGTGTAGTAGATCTTTTCGAAATGAAGGCTATTGTATATCATGATGATCTTGGGATTAAGTGGGAAGTTACAGAAATTCCTGATGAGCTAAAAGATAAAGCTAAAGAGTATAGAAGTAAACTGATAGAGGCTATTGTGGAACTTGATGATGAGCTTTTAATGAAGTACTTAGAAGGGGAAGAGATTCCCGTAGCCGATTTGAAGAGGGTTTTGAGAAGGGCTACTATTGAGGGCAAGTTATATCCAGCATTATGTGGTTCTGCCTTTAAGAACAAGGGTATTCAGCCATTGCTCGATGCCGTTATAGACTATCTTCCATCTCCTTTAGATTTACCTCCTGTGAAGGGCATAAATCCTATTACTGGAGAAGAAGAAATAAGGCTAGTTAGTGAGGATGAATCATTTGCCGCTTTAGCTTTTAAGGTAATGACTGATCCCTATGTAGGTAAGCTTACATATTTTAGAGTTTATTCTGGAAAGCTTGAAAAAGGGAGTTATGTCTATAATTCAACTAAAGGTAAGAAAGAAAGAATTGGTAGGCTTCTCCAAATGCATGCTAATCATAGAGAAGATATAGATGCAGTATATGTGGGAGATATTGCTGCTGCTGTGGGTTTAAAAATTTACTACTACAGGTGATACTCTTTGCGATGAAAACAGACCTATAGTTCTCGAAGGAATGACATTCCCTGAGCCTGTAATTTCTGTTGCTATCGAGCCAAAGAGTACGGAAGAACAAGATAAATTGAGTATTGCTCTTCAAAGACTTGCTGAAGAAGATCCAACGTTTAAAGTAACTTATGATGAGGAAACAGGCCAAACTTTGATACATGGTATGGGAGAACTGCATTTAGAGATTATTGTTGATAGATTGAAGAGGGAATTTAAGGTAAATGCTAATGTTGGTAAACCACAGGTATCCTATAGAGAGACCATTAGAAAGCCTGTAAAAGTTGAAGGTAAATATATTAGACAAACAGGTGGAAGAGGTCAGTACGGTCATGTTTGGTTAGAATTAGAACCTCTTCCAAGAGGTAGTGGTCTTGAATTTGTAAACAAGATTGTGGGAGGAGTAATTCCTCAACAATTCATTCCAGCTGTTGAGGCTGGTATTAGGGAGGCTGCAGATCGAGGAGTGCTTGCAGGGTATCCTGTTACGGACTTAAGGGTTACTCTTTTTGACGGATCATATCACGAAGTTGATTCTTCAGATATGGCTTTCAAGATTGCAGCTTCTCAGGCTTTTAAAGATGGAGTTTTAAAAGGTGATCCAGTTCTTTTAGAGCCTATAATGAAGCTTGAGATAATTGTTCCTGAAGAATATATGGGAGATGTAATAGGCGATCTTAATAGTAGAAGAGGTAGGGTTGAGAAGATTGATTTTGTAAATAATACGAGAGTAATAAAAGCATTAGTTCCTCTCGCAGAGGTTTTTGGATATGCTACCACCTTGAGGTCATTAACTCAAGGTAGAGGAATATTCTCAATGGAATTTTCACATTATGAAGAAATGCCTATCAATATTCAGGAAAAAATTCTATCTTCAAATCTTAAAAAATGAAGGAATAGGAGGAGATAAAGGATGGCGAAGGAGAAATTTGTAAGGACGAAGCCACATGTGAATATAGGTACGATAGGGCACGTAGACCATGGAAAGACGACATTAACATCAGCGATAACGATGACGCTAGCGGCT